>Ga0136599_1000078_pt1 | contig 31662 bp, 28 predicted proteins | sample AntRauMFilla2697_FD_104635 | JGI IMG/M metagenome (GOLD analysis project Ga0136599, IMG submission 104635) | Saline lake microbial communities from Rauer Islands, Antarctica - Metagenome Filla 2 #697 | ecosystem: Environmental > Aquatic > Non-marine Saline and Alkaline > Saline | place... | reverse complement strand
ACTCCTTGTCAACAGCTTATCCACAGCTTTTGCACAGAGCTATACTTGTTACTACGTATACTCTAAGGGCTTTTTTTGTATGACTTATTCTTTTACTAATAATAATAATAATATTTATCTTATATTATTACTTAATTAAATATATAAATAAAATAAGAATTAATTAAACATACACATAAATAAATTAAGACTTTGACAAAACATTTAATATTCAATATTATTCTGGTATTAAAACAAAAATTTAAGTGAAATTATGAAACGTACTTTTCAACCTAGTGTTATTAAAAGAAAAAGAGACCACGGTTTTAGACATAGAATGTCAACTAAAAACGGTAGAAAAATAATTAATCGTAGAAGAGCTAAAGGTAGAGTAGAACTAAGCGCATAGAAATTGTCTCTTCCCAAAAAATTTAAACTGCAATGCTTTTCTAAGATAATCGAAAAGCATCAGCTTAAAAGCAAAACATCCCATTACGTATTATATAAAATCAAAAAGCATTCTTTATCATCTAGGTTGGGTGTGTCTGTTGGCAAGAAATATGTAAAATTAGCCGTTCACAGAAATAGAATTAAGAGGCTTATTCACAATAGCTTTATTAGAAAGTTACCTAATGAATATGATTATGTTTTTATTGCTAAAAGTTCATACCTAAAGCTTAGCACTTTAAACTACGACGATATTTGGTGAAACAAAAAATTAACAGGTATTTTATTTATGAATGAATTTTTAAGAACTATAGCCAGACCATTGATGTTAGTTTTAACCGTCATGTTATTAATGAGATGGATTAATTCAGACCCAAAAACAGAGGTCAAAAAACCTGTAAACGCATACACAACTTTTTCAGACAAGGCCAATGAAGTCGACACCTCCAGTGAATCAATTGCATTAAGTAACAAAGACATCAATGTTGAAATAGATAAAGAAACTGGAAACATTGTTTTTCTATCTTTAAAACATTACAACGAAGATCTAAATGATAAAACGCCTCTAATAATATTGGATAAAGCTAGAAATGAAATAGCTAGACCAGTTTTACAAAATGTTAAAACACAAGAAATAGTAAAGTATGATTCACATAGTATTTTAGAAGACGAAAAATTTTATAATATAATATTAAAATCAAATACCAACTCAGATATAGTTGTGACTAAATATGCGATTAGCAAAGATGACTATACCATTAGCATTGCAACAAGTGTGGAAAAAGGTAGCGGTCTTTATAGATTAGATTATCAAATCTCAAATCAATTAAAAAAATCAAATGTATCAATTTTTAACCCAGCTACATGGTCATTTAAGTTAGCACAGGGACATGTTGGAGCATCTATTTCAATACCAACTAAATTTGATTATAAAAAACTTTTTTTAGACAGTTTTGACAAAGAAAATTTTGTAGCAGTTTCAACAGGCGGTTGGATAAGCATGCAAAAAGAACTATTTTTAACTGCCATAATTCCAAATGAAACAGATGAAACAACTTTTTACACAGCTAAATCTGCTGATGATAAGTGTATAATTGGTTTTGAGTTTAAAGATTTAATTAGTGAAAACAGATCCAAAGAAGTAACTTTTTATAGTGGCCCTGAAATAAGAGAAGTACTTGATTCTCTAGCCCCAAATTTAAGCGATACTATTGATTATGGTTTCTTGTATTATATTTGTATTGCTCTTTTTGCCCTAATTTCAAAAATTAATTCTTTTTGTTCCAATTGGGGTTTATCAATTGTTTTAGCCACTGTTGTAATTAAAATAATTACTTATCCTTTATCCTTAATGGCTGTCAAAAGTAAGAAAAAGATGTCTAGCATCAGTGGAAAATTAAGTGAAATAAAAGAAAAATATAAAGATAATCCTGAGCTTTATAATCAAGAATCAATGAAGCTTTATAAAAATGCTAATGTGAATCCATTCTCAGGAATATTATCTTCTTTAATACCAGCGCCCATATTTATATCTTTATTCTGGATATTAAATCAAAGTGTTGAGCTTAGAATGTCTTCATTATTTTGGATAGATGATTTGTCCGCATCAGATCCTTATTTTATTCTGCCAGCTTTATACTCTATTTTAATGCTGATTCAGCAGCTATATAACAACTCAGCAAAGTTAATGAGTTATACAACATTATTGCCTATTTTATTTTTTGCATTGTTTTCAGCAATGCCAGCTGGTGTTTTATTGTATTTTGTGACCAGTAGCTTGATTTCTATATTAACTGAAAAACCTCAGTAGTTAAGAGTATGACTGACGAAACAATTATTGCTTTAGCTTCTGCCCCTGGAAGCGCTGGAGTAAGTGTAGTAAGACTATCAGGTAGTAAGGCTAAACTTATTTTAAAAAAATTAATTGGTTTCATACCTAAACCAAGAAATGCCTCTTATGTGGATATTAATTATGATGGCAATATTTTAGATAAAGCTATTGTAATATACTTTGCAGCTCCTAATTCTTTTACAGGTGAAGATGTAGTTGAAATACAGTGTCACGGAAGTGTTGCTGTTATTCAGCAAATAATACAGGCATGCCTTAAGCTTGGAGCATCCTCGGCAGGACCTGGTGAATTTACGAAAAGAGCTTTTTTAAACGATAAAATAGATTTGGTCCAAGCTGAAGCTATTGCTGATCTAATTTCAAGTCAAAATCAATTAGCTGCCAAAGCTGCTATACAGAATCTTCAAGGTAAATTTTCTAATAAAATATTTGAAATTGAAAAATTAATTACCAGTCTTAGAATGCATATAGAGGCATCTATTGACTTTAGCGATGAAGATATTGAGTTTGTAGAGTTAGCATCAATTAAAAAAAATGTCATAAATGTTACAAATAAATTAAAAGAAGTTATAAGTCATTCTAATGTTATTGGTAACTTACAAGACGGAATTAAAATTGTAATAGCAGGTCCTCCTAATGCTGGCAAATCGACACTTATTAATTATTTGTTAGAAGATAATGTTGCGATAGTTTCTGATATAGAAGGTACGACCAGAGACATAGTTGAAAAAAATGTAGATTTTTCTGGGCTAAATTTTATTTTAAAAGATACAGCAGGCATTAGAGAAGACACCAAAGATATTATAGAAAAAGAAGGTATAGAGCGTAGTAAAAAAGCTTTAGAACATGCTGATCATGTTTTATGGTTAGTTCCTTATAACCAGGTTGATAAATATAAGCCACCAAAAACAGAAGCTAAAGTAACTTTAGTGCATACTAAAATAGATGAAGCTGGTCCTAGCTATAACAAAATGTGTTTTAATGATACAATAGAAAAAATATCAGCAAAAACAGGAGAGGGAATTAAAACCTTAAAAGATAATTTAGTTAATATTTATAAAGAAAATTTGGATTCAAATAAAAATTTTATGGTACGGCAAAGACACTTTGATAGCTTGCAAAAATGCATAACTCAAATTGACTCTATTAATATTGATGAAATTACGCTTGATCTACTTGCTGAAGATTTAAAAATAGCACACAATCACCTTGGAGAAATTACAGGTAAAATTACCAGTGATGACTTATTAGGAAAAATTTTTACTAGTTTTTGTATAGGAAAATAAATGACAGTATATATAGGTATATTTACCTACTTTTTAATTGTAATAATGCTTGGGCTTTATAGCGCTAGAAAATCTGTTTCTATGAAGCAGTTTATGTTAGCCGGAAGAAATGTTGGTCCATTAGCCACTGCTTTAAACGTTGCTGCTGCTGATATGAGTGGGTGGCTAATGCTAGCTTTACCTGGTTTGATATACACGCAAGGGGTTGTTGCTTTAACTCTGCCATTAGCTTTAATTATAGGTGCCTTTATAAATTGGGTAGTGATTGCAAAAAGGTTAAGAAATTTTTCAGCTAAGTTAAGAGCAATTACAATACCTGATTTTTTAAGACTAAGATTAAATGATAAGTCTGGTTCTTTAGTTAAACTAAGCTCATTTGTCTTAATTGTATTTTTCATGTCCTACTTAAGCAGCAGCATGATAATGCTAGCTTTGGCCATGAGCAAAATCTTTTCGATTAGTTACAACACTTGTATTATTTTAGGTTTATCTTTTGTACCTGTATATTTAATGCTTGGTGGTTTATCAGCTATGACTTTAGTTGATTTTTTTCAGGCTTTATTAATGCTATTTAGTTTGATTTTAATTGGAATATTAGCATTTTTTAATGTTCCAGCCCCAGTCACTGTTAATATTTCAGGCTTATATGAGAATTTCACAGATATGATTTCTCATTTAAGTTGGAGCGTTGGGTATTTGGGTCAGTTACATATTTTAATTAGGTTTATGGCCATTGAAAATGTAAAAAATATCAATAAGGCTAGAAACTATCATTTAGTTTGGATGTGCACAGGACTTGGTTTTGCAAGTTTAATTGGTTACCTTGGTACTTATTATGTCCCTTTCTTAGTAGATCCTGATATTATATTCATTTTATTAACCAAGATTTTGGTAAATGACTTAGTTGCTGGTGTTTGTCTTGCTGCTGTTATTGCCGCCATTATAAGCTCTATAGGGGCTCAGACGCTAAAAATAGTTAGTGCTATTAGCAGTGATGTTTTAAAATCAAAAAGTGTTAATGTATCAAGAATTACTATTTTTGTAGTTATGGCAATTGCTTCAGCGATTGCTGTTATTAGGCCTGCTTCTATTATGAATTTAGTTAGCTTTGCATGGTCAGGCGTAGGCGCTGGTTTTGGTCCTGTTTTACTTGCTAGTTTATACTTTAAAAAAGTTACTAAACAAGCGTGTATCTACGGTATGTCATCTTCTACTATCTTAGTAGTTTTAAGTGCAATACTTGGTGTTGCTGGAAATGTAACAGCTATAGCCTTTACTTTAAACTTATCAGTTATATTGATAGTAAGCACTTTAAAACCTGCTGATGCTGAATTACAAAAGAAGTTTGCAAATTTAAATAATGAAAAAGTTTGATGTTTTAGTTATAGGCGGAGGCCATGCTGGTGTTGAAGCAGCATGTGCCAGTGCCAGAATGGGCTTAAATACAGGCCTTATTACTCAAGCTCCAAGCGATCTTGGTACCATGTCTTGTAATCCAGCAATAGGTGGTATTGGTAAAAGCCATCTTGTAAAAGAAATAGATGCTCTAGACGGCCTAATGGCAAAAGCTATAGATAAAGCAGGGATTCAATTTAGAGTCTTAAATAAAAGTAAAGGTCCAGCAGTATGGGCTACAAGAGCTCAAGCCGATAGAAAACTTTATGCAAAAGCAATATTTGATATAGTCACAAATTATCCTAATTTAACTTTAATATACACTAAAGTCACAGACATTATTTTAGAAAATGATACTGTTTTAGGTGTGAAAAATAGTACAGATTCATTTATTGCAAAAAAAACAATCTTAACAGTTGGTACTTTTTTAGGTGGCAAAATATTTATAGGCGACAAGATTTTAAGTGGTGGTCGTATGAATGCAAAGCCTAGTATTAAGCTTGCTGAGAAACTGAGAATGTTAATTCCAACAACGGGTCGTTTAAAAACAGGTACCCCGCCTAGAATTCATAAAGACAGCATTGATTTTACTAAATTAGAAGTTCAAGCAGGTGACAAAAAGACTCCTTATTTATCTTACTTACAAGACGATAGCAAAAGACCCAAGCAGATTCCTTGTTATATAACTTATACAAATGCTAATACACATGAAATAATTGCTAAAAATATTGATAAATCTGCAATGTACCAGGGCCATATTTCAGGTGTTGGACCTAGGTATTGTCCATCTATAGAAGATAAAATCATGCGTTTTAGCGATAAGCCAAGACATCAAATTTTTGTTGAGCCTGAGGGTTTAGATGTACCTGAAATGTATCCAAATGGTTTATCAACAAGCTTACCTGAGGATGTACAAAAAGAATTTTTTAAAACTATTGCTGGCTTTGAAAATGTTAAGTTTTTACAGCCAGGTTATGCTATTGAGTATGATTTTTTTGATCCTATTGAGTTAAACTACTCTTTAGAAAGTAAGTATGCTAAAAATATGTACTTTGCCGGGCAAATTAATGGCACAACTGGTTATGAAGAAGCTGGTGCACAAGGATTGTTAGCTGGTATTAATGCTGCTTTAGCATGCTTAGATAAACCCGCTTGGCGTCCATTAAGAAATGAGTCTTACTTGGGTGTTATGGTGGACGATCTTATAACTCAAGGCGCAATAGAACCTTATCGCATGTTCACATCAAGAGCTGAACACAGGCTTTTACTACGGGAAGATAATGCTGATGCTAGATTAACCCATATTGGTTTTGAGCTTGGAGTAGTTTCAAAAAAACGTTACGATTTATTTAAAGCTAAAATTGAAAAAATAAATACTAGTCTATCATTTTTGGAAAAAACCAAGGTAAATCCACAAACTCAAGATATAGATGCTTTACAAAATATTTTAAGCAGTAAATTAACACAAAGCACATCATTAAAAGATGTCTTAAAAAGACCAGAAATTAATTTAAATCATTTAGTTAGTCTTAATTTAGCAAATGTTGAGGAAAGCATTATAGATCCGGTAAATATCTTAATTAAATATCAAGGTTACATTGATAGACAGCATATTGAAGTTGCAAAACTGGATAAACTTGAAAAAACTAACTTGCCGTTAAAAAATGATTATAAAAATATACCAGGGCTTACTAACGAGGCTATAGAAAAATTAAATAAAATTTTGCCTGAAAATCTTGCCCAAGCAAGCAGAATTCCAGGTGTTACTCCAGCTTGTATAAGCGCTCTTATGATTTATCTAAAGAAAAAAGATTATTTATTAAGAAATAAAAGCTAGTATATAATCATGAGCAAAAATGTAACTGGTATATATATAAATGAAAAAGATTTAGGTTATGTAAATTATCTAATTTATATGGCTTTAAAGCGTATCAATAAACCAGCTATTTTAATAAATATTAATAATGCATTTAACTTACCTAGGTTAAATTTATGGCAAAAACTATCATCTTTTTTTCAAATTAAAATCTTAAAAAGAAAATATAGCGTAGTTAAGTACTATCGTTTTAAGGTCATAAATTGTAACTCTAAAGAAACGTTATCTTTAATACTTGAAAAAAATCATAAAATTGATTTATTAGTACCTTTTGGAGCTGAGTGTGAAGAATTTTTTGAGACTATATTTCAAAAGATAAATGAATACTTCATAACAGTTTCTGATTCTAAAAACGGCCGTGAAATATTAGATGAAAAATTAGAAAACTTAAATTTAGTTAAAACTCAAATTAATCCTTCTTTGCATATTAAGGGAATATTAACCTGTACCAATGCCAAAAGTGAAAAATCTGACCACTTTAATGATATTCCCTTTATTTTTGATACCAAACCATCTATTTATATTTATAATAAATTTTTTTATAAACAAGACACGTCTGTAAAAAATATATTAGATATATTTATCTTAAGCTTAGCTGGAGAAATAATACAAAAAAATCATGAGTAATTCTTTTTTTTCAAATTTAATTAAAAATAATGAAGGTTTAAAGCAAATTTCCTATTTGTCTGTAGATAAACTACAGCCTGGCAAATATCAACCTAGGCTTGAGATTCATGCAGAAGGTATTAATGCTTTAGCCCAATCTATTAAAAAGCAGGGTATATTACAGCCTCTCTTAGTTCGTGAAATTGATACAAATAAATATGAAATAATAGCAGGTGAAAGAAGGTACACAGCAGCAAAAATCATCAACCTTGATAAGGTTCCTGTTGTAGTTTTTAATGTATCCAATGAAAATGCATTAGAAATAGCTTTAATCGAGAATTTACAAAGAGAGAATTTAAACCCAATAGAAGAGGCAATTTCAATACAAAGATTACAAAAAGAATTTTCTTTAAGCCAAGAAGATGTTGCCTTAAAACTTGGTAAAAAACGTTCTACAGTTGCAAACTTATTAAGAGTTATTAAATTGACCCAAACAGCCCAAGATTATCTAAAAAATGGTCTTTTAACTTTAGGACATGCAAAGCTTTTATTAAAACTTGAAGAGAAACAACAAATAATCGTTACCCAAGATTGTGTGAAAAAAGGTTTCAGCGTTAGTCAGTTAGATGCTTATATTAAATCTAAGCAAATCAAGCCTGAAAATAAAAATTATAAGTATGGTAATTATAAAGTTAAGCTTGAGCAAAATGAAAAAGTAACTAAAGTTATAATATCACTACCAAATGCAGAGGCTAAAAACTTTATTAAAGAAAATTTACAAGAAAATTAGAGATGGTTTTTGACATTAATGTAATCATTTCTATTTTTTATGGTTTATTTGTGGGTTTTGTTCCAAGTTTTAATATTTGGTTTATTAATCCTAATAACCTTGTTAAAACTTTTTTCACTAAGTTAGTCATAATATTAATGTTGTTATCACTTGGCTTTATCTTGATAAATAAAAACTTATTAATTTACTTTTTGGTATCTTATCTTGTTAGCCTCTTATTTTTTAAAATTTTATTGATTAGAAAGTTTATATTTGAATAATTCTTATTACGTCTAGATGCATTTATATACTTTAGTTTGTTAAATATTTAAATTTTAGTATAATAAGAATTGTATCTGATTAATAAATGGAACATTAAACAACTTAAATTAACTCATATGGCACAAAACTCAAGTTTATACATAAAACATCATTTACAAAATCTTACATTAAATTTAAAAAATTTTACTTTTTCAAACAGCGGTGATTTTTGGACCTTACACCTTGATACCCTAATTGTATCATGGGTTTTAGGGGCTCTTTTTTTAGGTATTATGTATTTTTATGCCAGAAAAGCCACCGTTAGTAACATCCACTTTTTTCAAAATTTAACTGAAATGGCTATTGAAAATATATCAATTCAAGTTAATGAAGTTATTAAAGATACAAAATCTTTATTTATTGCTCCTTTAGCTTTGACCATTTTTGTATGGGTTTTACTCATGAACTTTATGGATTTATTGCCCATAGATTTAATTCCTGGAGCTCTGAATTTAATTGGGGTCGAATATTTTAAAGTTGTGCCTACTACGGATATTAATTTAACCTTTGCCCTTAGTATCGGGGTGTTTTTTATCGTTTTAGGTTACAGTATTTATCATAAAGGGGTGGTAAAGTACTTCTTAGAATTTTTCACTGCTCCTTTTAGGCATCCAAACATTTTTATACAAATTTTATTATCACCTTTTAATTTGATTTTAAGATTAGTGGAAGAGTTTGCGAGACCAGTTTCATTAGCGCTTAGATTATTTGGTAATTTGTATGCTGGTGAATTAATTTTTATTTTAATAGCGGTGTTACCTTGGTGGTCACAGTGGTTATTAGGTGCCCCATGGGCAATATTTCATATATTGGTTGTAGTTTTACAGGCATTTATATTTATGGTTTTAACAATAGTTTATTTAAGTTTGGCAAAAGAAGAACATTAAGGAGAAAAAATGCATTCACAACAAGTACTAATTTTATTCGCTAACATTCAAGGCATGACTGCAATAGCCGTTGCTATTTTAATCGGTTTAGGTGCTTTAGGTACTGCTATTGGTTTAGGTATACTAGGCGGTAAGTTTTTAGAAGGCGCTGCAAGGCAACCTGACATGGTACCTATGTTACAAACTAAAATGTTTATAATAGTTGGCTTACTAGATGCTGTAGCTATGATAGGCGTTGGTATCGCTTTATATTTTGCATTTGCAAATCCATTTACAGATAGTTTACTAGCATTAGCAAAAACAATTTCTTAAGGAGATAGTGTGAGTTTTAACGCAACACTAATAGGCCAATTAATAACTTTTGCTATTTTTGTTTGGTTTACCATGCGCTTTGTATGGCCTCCTATTGCTCAAACATTGAGTGATAGAAATAAGCTTATTGAAGATGGTGTTATACAAGCTAAAAAAGCTAGAGATGATGTACAAAGAGCAAAAAAAATTGCTATTAGTGAGATTAAGCTTGGTAAGGTTGAAGTTAATAATATTTTAAATGATGCCAATAAAAGAGCATTACTTATAATAGAAGAAGCAAAAGATAAAGCTGACGCTGAGGTTAAAAAAATAGTCGATGGAACAAAGCTTGAAATTGACCAGTACGTAGCAAAAAGTAGAAAAGATCTTATAAGCGAAGTTGGGGAGTTAGTGTCTAAGGGAGTCGATAAGATTGTTAAGTCATCAAAAAATAATGATAGTGAAAACATTAAAGAAATTTTAAAAGAGATTAAATGATTACTATTGCAAGACCTTACGCTAAAGCAATTATACCTTTAATTAAGGATGAAAAAGACTTTCAGTCCTGGTGCGACTTTATTATTCAAAGTGATGAGTTGATTAGTTACTTTAGTAAAAAGGTAGCTATTTCTAAGGTTTTAGTTGGTAAGATATGTGATGGTTTAGAACTTGAAAGTAGTAAGGCAAATTTCCTACAGCTTTTACATGCTTCTAAGAGATTAGATTGCCTACCTTTTATTAAAAAATCTTTAAAAGAGCTTTGGTTAAAAGCCAATAACACTATGTATGTTAAAGTGATTACCAGCTCCTTATTATCTAAAGAGCATTGTGACACTTTAGAAAACGAAATAAAGAAACAATTTGGAGCTTGTTTATTTACTTATGAAGTAGATAAATCAATTTTAGGTGGCATGATAGTAAAGCTACCGCACAAAACTATTGATACAAGTTATATTAACAAAATTAAAAATTTTAAACAGTTATTAAAAACATGAGTAAATTTTCAAAACTAAAACCTGAAGAAATTAGTTCAATTATTGCAGATAAAATCTCTGGGGTAAGTGAAGGCAATCTTACATCTGAAGGCACTATTATTAGTGTTAAAGATGGTATCGTAAATATACACGGTTTAACCGATGTTAAGTCTAATGAAGTCATTGAGTTTTCCAATGGTACAAAAGGTCTTGCCTTAAATTTAGAGCAGGATATAGTCGGTGCTGTTGTTCTTGGGGATTATTATGATTTACAAGAAGGTGATACGGTAAAGTGTACAGGTGACTTATTGAAGGTACCTGTAGGAGAAGCTTTACTTGGCAGAATCGTAAATGCACTTGGTGAGCCTATTGATGGTGGTGATAAAATTAATGCTCAATCTTATGATTACATAGAAAAACCAGCTCCTGGTGTTATTGATAGGCAATCAGTTGATACTCCATTACAAACAGGAATTAAAGCTGTAGACACTATGGTTCCTATTGGTAAAGGCCAAAGAGAGTTAATAGTTGGTGATAGACAAACAGGCAAAACAGCAATAGCAATCGATACTATAATCAATCAAAAAGGCAAAAACGTAAAATGCGTATACGTTGCAATAGGTCAAAAATCTTCTTCTGTGGCTAGTGTTGTAAGTAAGCTTGCCGCTCATGATGCTTTAAGTTACACAACAATAGTTGTAGCGAGTGCTAGTGATTCTGCTGCCTTGCAATATATTGCTCCTTATAGTGGTTGTACCATAGCAGAATATTATAGAGATAAGGGTGAAGATGCCTTAATAATCTATGATGATTTGACCAAGCAAGCTTGGGCTTATAGACAAATATCTCTACTTTTAAAAAGACCACCAGGTAGAGAAGCTTATCCGGGTGATGTTTTTTATTTACACTCAAGACTTTTAGAAAGAGCTTCTAATGTTACAAAAGATTATGTGAAAAAAATATCTGGAGTAGATTCAGTTGGTTCTTTAACTGCTTTACCAATTATAGAGACTCAAGCAGGTGATTTATCAGCGTTTGTTGTAACTAATGTTATTTCTATAACGGATGGTCAGATATTTTTAGATAGTAACTTATTTAATTCAGGTAATAGACCTGCTATAAATGCTGGTTTATCCGTATCTAGAGTAGGTGGTGCGGCTCAAACATCTTTGATAAAAAAACTTGGCGGCGGAATTAGAATTGCTTTGGCTCAGTATAGAGAACTTGAGGCCTTTGCTCAGTTTGCATCTGATTTAGACGTTACTACAAAGTCTCAGTTAAACAGAGGTGCCAGGATTACTAACATTTTAAAGCAGCCTCAGTATAATCCATTGTCTCAAGCTGAAATGGCTGTTTCTACTTATATTGTAAATGAAGGTTTATTAGATGATGTTGCTGCATCACAAGTGCAGGCTTTTGAAAAAACTTTCTTAAAGCATTTAAATGATAATCATAAAGAAATATTAAGTGAACTAAATAAAGGTGAATACAACGAAGACATATTAAAATCTTTAGCTGATGTAGTTGTAAGTTTTAAAGAGACTTTTGGTTGGTCTAGTAAGAGCGAAAATGTCTAATAGTAAGGTTATACAAGAAAAAATAAATAGCATAAATAGTACGCAAAAAATTACTAAGGCTATGCATATGGTTGCTGCTAGTAAAATGAAGAAAGCAGAAGATAATATGTTAATTTCAAGACCTTATAGCTTAAAAATGACACAGGTAATTAACCATATTGCAAATAGTAATACTGAGTATAGTCATCCTTATATTGAAAAAAATAATTCCAATGATGTTGGTATAGTTGTTATTTCAACAAACAGAGGTTTGTGTGGTGGATTAAATCAAAATCTTTTTAGAAAAGTTTTGCATGATATTCAAGAATATAGAGCTAATAATAAAAAAGTACATTTATTTTTAGTTGGCAATAAGGCTAATAGTTTTTTTAAAAATATTAACGTAAATATTGCAGCTAGTATTGATGGTTTTGAAAAGTTTATGCCTCAAGATGTTCTTACAGTTAGTAAATTATTTTCTTCTTATTATAAAGAAGAAAAAATAGGCTCATTATTTATTGCTTATAATAAGTTTGAAAATACTATGTCTCAAATGCCAGTAATATCTAGTTTATTACCACTTAAAATATTAGAGTCAGATGAAAAATTAAGTTCAAGGCACTGGGATTATATATATGAAATGTCTTCTCGTGATATTTTAAATGAGTTATTAGAAAGATATGTGCAGTCAGTTATAAGTCAAAGTGTTGTGGAAAATATAGCATCAGAGCAGGCAGCTAGGATGGTTGCAATGCAAAATGCCACATCAAATGCAGATGAAATTAAAGAAAAACTAAAGCTATCTTACAATAAGTTAAGACAGGCAAGTATTACACAAGAATTAGCAGAAATAGTAAGCGGTGCTTCTGCGATAAATTAAAGGGTAAATTATGAATACAGGAATTATTGTTGAAATTATTGGTGCAGTTGTTGATGTTAGATTTAAAGGAGAGTTACCAAAAATTTATCATGCACTAGTTACAGATAGTAACTTAATACTAGAGGTTCAACAGCATTTAGGTGATAAATTAGTTAGAACCATAGCAATGGGCTCCACAGATGGCTTACAAAGAGGGTTAAAGGTTACTGATACCAAATCTTGTATAACCGTACCTGTTGGTCAAAATACCCTTGGTCGTATTATGAACGTTGTCGGTGAGCCTGTCGATAATCAAGGCCCAATTGAAACTGATAAGAAAGCTTCTATTCATAAAAAAGCCCCGAGTTATGAAGAAATTCGTTCAGATGATGAAATATTAGAGACAGGTATTAAGGTTATTGATTTACTATGCCCATTTGCTAAGGGTAGCAAGATTGGTTTATTTGGTGGTGCTGGTGTTGGTAAAACTGTAAACATGTTAGAGCTTATTAGAAATATAGCTATTGAGCATAGTGGTTACTCAGTTTTTACTGGTGTTGGTGAAAGAACTAGAGAAGGTAATGATTTTTATCATGAAATGAAAGACTCTAATGTATTAGATAAAGTGTCTTTAGTTTATGGTCAGATGAATGAGCCTCCGGGTAATAGATTAAGAGTTGCTTTGACTGGTTTGACTTTAGCAGAAGATTTTCGTGATCAAGGTAAGGATGTTTTATTCTTTGTAGACAACATATATAGATATACTTTAGCTGGAGTTGAGGTATCAGCCTTACTTGGTCGTATGCCATCTGCTGTTGGTTATCAGCCTACACTAGCTGAAGAAATGGGTACTTTACAAGAGCGTATTGCTTCTACTAAAAGTGGTTCAATTACTTCTATTCAAGCTGTGTATGTTCCTGCTGATGATTTAACTGATCCTTCTCCTGCCACAACATTTGCTCACTTAGACGCTACAGTTGTTTTATCAAGACAAATAGCAGAGCTTGGAATTTATCCAGCTATAGATCCTTTGCAATCAACTAGCAGACATTTAGATCCCTTAATTATAGGTCAAGAGCATTATGATGTATCACAGCGTATAGCTCAAACCTTGCAAAGATATAAAGAATTAAAAGATATTATTGCTATTTTAGGTATGGATGAATTGTCTGAAGAAGACAAATTAACTGTTTCAAGAGCTAGAAAAGTTGAAAAGTTTTTATCACAGCCTTTTTATGTAGCAGAGGGTTTCTCTGGAAAAAAAGGTAAATATGTTAAGTTAAAAGATACTATTTTAGGATTTAAAGAAATCTTAGATGGGGTTCATGATGACAAACCAGAGCAAGATTTTTATATGATAGGTCCTATTTCAGATCTGAATAAGGAAGATTAAATGATCACATTTAACCTTGATATTGTAAGTCAAACTAAAATGCTATTTACCGGCAGTGTTAAATCTGTTGTGGTAGATGCAGCTTATGGTCAAATAGGTATAAGGTATGGTCATGCTCCTTTATTAACAAAGCTTAAGCCTGGCACAGTAAATTTTTTTGATAAAAATGATAAAGAACATTCTTTTTATTTATCTGGTGGAATACTAGAAATTCAGCCATATATAACGACCATATTAGCTGATGATGCCTGTAACGTAAGTGCTTTAAATGAAAAGTCTATATTAGAAGCTAAAGCAAAAGCTGAAAAGTTAATGCAATCTGGTAGCGATTTTAATGAGAAAAAAGTTAAAGAAGAAATAAACGAAGCAATTGCTAAGTTAAGAATTATTCGTTCACATTCTAATAAGAACTTTTAAGCTTCTTTAGTATAGATAGTATGTTTAAATCTAATATTATCAAACTTTTGTATTTTACCCACATAATGTAAATCCCATTCCTTTTCATCAAAATCTGGAAAAAAAGTATCTCCAGTAAAGTCACCATAAATTTGAGTTATATAAAGCTTATCTACAATGCTTAAAGCTTTTTGGTACATGCTGCTTCCGCCAATAATAAAAGCCTCACATTCATGCTTATTTGCAGCTACAATAGCTTTTTCAAACGTATTAACGACTAAAATATCTTCATAAGTGTTTGTTAGAGTGCTTGATACCACTATATTATTTCTTTTAGGTAAGGCTTTGCCTATGGATAAAAAAGTATTCTTACCCATTATTACTGTTTTATTAATGGTATTTTTTTTAAACCATTTTAAATCATTAGGTAAATGCCATGGTAATTTGTTATTAATTCCAATAACGTTGTTTGTGCTTTTAGCTACTATGAGACTCAACATAAAATTTTTTTAAATCCTCTAATCTAATACAAGTAAGTTTGTCGTTATAAACACATCCAGTGTCTATGTTGATGGTTTTTTTATTAGTAGTTTTACCTCTTAAAAAAGACCAGTGCCCAAATACAATAGTTTCTTTTTGTTTATATAGTTCAAACCAAGGAGTTAGTTTGGTATCTAACTTAATATTCTCAAGGTCTAAATCTAGATTATCCTCTAATAATCTCATTCTAGTAAAGCAGTTGGTATAAAAATCAATTTTATTTGAGGTTTTTTTTGATATTGCATTTTTATTAAACTTTATTGTAGAAATATTTTGTTTCACAAGAGCTGCATATTCTAAATAATCTCTTTTAGTCCAGCTTGGATGTATGCCAGCATGCACTATGGTTGTATCAAACTCATCCAAGTAAATTACTAGCTCTTGATTTATTAACCATTGGTTTATTTTTTCTGCTTTTTCGTGATTTAAAATGTCGTGTAAATTATGTTTTAAGGTCGATTTATTAGGTGAGTTTAATAATTGTAGTAGTAATAAATCATGGTTGCCTAAGGTAACCTTGGCATCTATATCCATTAAGTAGAGAATACAATCAAGGTTGTTATATCCTTTATTTACTATATCTCCAGCACAAATTATTTTATCTTTATTTGGATTAAAGTTTATTTTTTTAATAAGCAAAATAAGCTCATTATAACATCCGTGAATGTCACCAATCACATAAGTGCTCATGCTTTTGTAATATCTATATAGTCTTTTAAAGACAGATTTTCTGCTCTTAAAGAGGTATCTATATTAGCTTTTTGCATGGCTTCTTTGTAATCTTTTAAAGAGTTATTTAATGTTTTTCTTCTCATTTGAAATGCTTGTTTTACTATGCTGGAAAGTTTTGGCATATCAACATCTTGAGTCTGCTTAATTTTTTTAAGTTTTATAATTGCTGATGTTACTTTAGGAACTGGGTTAAAGGCGTTATTTGGTACTATAAGCTCTACTGAACTTTCAAAGAAGTGTGAGGTTATAACTGAGATTCTACCGTAATTTTTATTGTTTGGTTTTGCTGCTATTCTATTAGCCATTTCAAGCTGCACCATTAAAGTTGCGTCACTTATGATGTCGTAATTTTCTATTAGCTTAAAAATAATTTGACTTGATATATTGTAAGGTAAGTTACCAATAATTCTAATAGGGGATTGTTTTAATACCTTAAAATCAAAATTTAAGATATCTTCTTGTATAACAGGTAGGTTTTTAGTCTTTAGATACTCGACTAACTTGTAATCTATTTCTACAGCATTAAAATTACTAGTAACTTTAGCAAGACTTTTGGTTAGCGCTCCAAGACCTGGACCTATTTCTAAAATATTATCGTTTGGTTTTGGACCAAATATTTCAATTATTTTTTCAATAATTTCATTATTAATTAAAAAATTTTGCCCAAACCTTTTATTAGCTTTTATCTTCATCATCAAAAAACTTTACGACGCTGCTTTTTATTATGATGCCTCTATTATTTCTAATATCGGCTTCGTTTTGCTTTTGGTTATAAATGTTAATAGCTAAATCTCTCACATATTTTACAAATAAGTCATCTTGCTTAATATTTTCAACCCAGTAAAGCTCAACTCCTTTTCTATCATTATATATGATATCGGTTATTTCACCCGCATCGTAAATTAGCATTTCTTTTTGTAGATATTCGGGCATATTTTTATTAAAAATAGGCTCTAATTTACCGCCATTTTTTGCTGTTTTGGTGTCATGTGAGTTTAAAATAGCAGCTTTTTTGAAATCATCTAAATTCTTAATAGACTTTTTAATATTGTTAATTTTATTGATTGCTTCTTTACTACTATTGTTTAATTTAATGACATATAAATCATACTTGTTATCTAAAAATACTTTAGCTTTTTTGTTTCTAATCCAAATTACACTAATTCCTTTCTTTAATTCATTGTAAATAGTTTTATCTGTTTCGCTAAAGTTTAAAAAGCCTTTAATGTATTCAGGTTTTAATGCTTCCATTGGACTATCATTAACTTTTTTAGTTGTAACTTCATACAAGTCTTTTCTAGCAAGTTCAGTTAAAACATCTTCTGGTAATTCGCCTTGTTTTATTCTTTTATTAAATTCTTGAGCTTGTAAAATTGTATTTCTTAAGGATTCTTCATCTTCTTTTAGTGGAATAAATAAGTATTCAGTAAAGGAAAATATGGCTGCTCTATTTAATAGTTTATCTTGTTGAATTATTTCATTTATAACGGCATCAGAAGGTTCTCTATCGTATTTAATAATACTGCCGTGAATTTGATTTTTTATAAAACTATTTCTAATTTTTAGAGCAAAATCAGAAACGCTTAAATGATCAGGTTTATATTTTTCTACAAATTGTTGTTGGGAAAGTCCAGCAGCTTGTGATTCATACTTTATAGGATCGGCTAACATATCCTCAATTCTTTTATCATTAACAGAGAGTAAAATTTGATGCTCTAGTCTTTCTATTATAATTTCATCTGCTGCTTCTTTTAATAATTCAGCTTCGCTAGGAACTTGCTTTGAGTTTGTTACATAAGCGGCCTTTATTCTTTCAGCTCTTTGTATGACTTCTATTCTAGTAACAACAGCCTCGTTTGCTATTGCATATATTTTATCAATAAGCTCTGCCTTTGCTTGCACTACACTAAAAAGTGTTATAAGTATAATTTTATAGATTAGGCGCATATTTTTCTCGCATAGTTAAAGTTTGCTTATTAGTTATTCCTAATAATCTTAGTCTTAGGTGAAATTTATTTGTATAAGTATAACCTTTTTTTGTATCTTTTTTAAGATCTAAAGATGAACCCCACATTATATTAATATTCCAACAGCAGCTTTCATATTTTAATCCAATACATCCATATTTAAATCTTTTATTATCAAAATCAATATCAAAAGCAGATTCTAAAGAAAAGTGTCTATTTAAATTAAGATCTATTCCACCACCAATACCCCAGTTTTGATCTTTTTTATTATTTAATCTGTATAAGTATGTATTAGCTTTTATCATTTTTTTATTTATAGAAAAAGATAAATTTAGATTATTTAGTTTATTAAATTTTGTTAGGATATTTAATTTAATCAAAGAGTTATTTTTCTCTATTTCTGTTTCAAAAATTAATGGACTAAATCTTGATGTGTTAGGCTTTCGCTCTTTGTCATTTAATACAAAAAAATTACTAACAGATACAGTCACATTACTTCTAGTTGAGAAGTGCTCTCCTACAAATTGAACTCCGTAATTTAGCCTACTAATATTTTCTACTTTTTGTGTGCCCAGTAATGTAGAAGAATCGAATAAATTATAGAAATCTAATTCTTTATTTAACGCTTCAAAGTTTTGGTTTATACTTATATCATTTGTTACTTCACCATACTTTAAGACTAGTCCAGCCTTTACATTAATCATACCGCTTATATATTCATTAACGAAAAAATTGTTATGCTCAATAATAGTATTGTTTAAAACTAAGTAGGATTGTTCTTTTTTGTTATCTTCATTGACAAAATATGTATGTTTAAGCACAGCTTCAATTTCGTTGGTAATATTAAGTTTTTTAAACTTAGTATTAAAAATTATACCTGGATTTGTGAAGTTACTAATCGATAGTGATTTTTGTTTAAATAGCAAAGCATTAAATTCATAATTATTTTTAATACTAATATGTTTATTTAATCTTAGTTTATATCTATGTAAAATTTTTGGGATACCTTCTAAGACATCATAATTTAGTTCTTTAATCTGATGAATTTGATGTTTACCTACCCTAGCAAAGGCAAAGTAGTTATCTCCTTTTTTAGTAGCAATTATGTGTAGGGGAGTTTTATTAACTACGGTGCCAGTATACAAATTATTAAAATCTTGCAGATACTCTTTGTCTGAAGTTAAATTTGCGTTTATGGCAAAATTTATCCCATGAAAGTTAAATTTACTAACTAATTTTATACTTCCTCTAAACTTAGTTAGTAAGTCATCTTTATATTCTTTATTAGCAAATAATAAAGGCACTATATTAAAGTCTACTCTGCTGGAAAAATTGTCTAGTAATAATCTATGATACCCTTTTAATATTAGACCTGGATTTTTGCTGTAGCCTAATGCTACTACTAAATCTTGATTTTTTGCTAAGTTAAAATAATAAGGTAAAACAAATTTTAAGCCTGTGCTATTGGCATAACCAATTTCCGGAAATAAAAATCCACTATGTCTTTCATTACCTAAAGAAAATTCTGTAAAAGGCGCGTAAAAAACGGTTATATTTTTTAACATGAAAAAAGCGTGACTTGTTTTAACTAAATTAGTTTTAGTATCGATAGTCACATTTTTTGCTCTAATTTTCCAGGTAGGTGATTCAGGGTTACAAGTAGTAAAGGTAGCTTCATTTGAAGATAATATATTCTTATCTTTTTTCATATCAGAAGCTTGACCAGATGCAAAATTATTATCACCTATACTAATTCTATATAAAACATCATGCATAATTCCATCTAAAGAAGGGGCTATTAAGATAGCTTTTTTAGCTTCTAATAAAATTTTGTTTGTGTAAATTTTTAAGTCATTATTTAGGGTGATTTTTTTAACAGTTTCATTTTCAATATCTGTAAATATGTTAGCTGAATCAGTTAACAACAATACATCGTTAAACCTAGCTTCAATATTACCTTCAAGCTTGGTAAGTTCTTTATTAATTACTCTTAAAGTATCAGCTTTTAAAAATAGTTCGTCATCGTTTATAAGAGAATAATAGTTATTATCAAATTTCCCACTGCATAGATTATCTATTCCAGGACGCCAGTCTAAAAATCCATAAGACAAATTTAAACTAAGCGCTAAAATAAAATTAACTAATACTTTCTTTAAAATCACATTCTTCTTGTGGACAAATATATTCATCGCCATTTTTTTGAGTTGTTTTAAGTGTGAGTATAGGCCATTTACACTGGGGACAGGTTTTACTTACAGGTTCATTCCAAAGAGCATATTTACAAGATGGGTATTTGTCACATGCAAAAAATATTTTTCCTCTTCTTGAACGCTTTTGCATCATACTACCTTTTTCACAAGTAGGGCAGGTTATGTCTAGTTTTTTTGCAGGGTTTAAAGATTCAATATGCTTACAATCAGGATAATTAGTGCAGCCTATAAATTTGCCATATCTACCTATTTTATACTGTAGTTGGCTTTCGCATTTAGGACAGTTTCTATCTAATGTTTCAACTTCTTGTTCTTGTAAATCTTTGGTAAAGTCACACTCTGGATAGTTTGTGCAACCAACAAATTTACCATTTCTTCCTAACTTAATATAAAGTTGAGCTTTACATTTAGGGCAATACTCGTCTATTTTTTCAGTAGTAAACTCTTCTCTTGAAACATTTTCTTTAGTTGTTTTGATGGTGTTAGTAAAATCACTCCAAAATTCTTCTAAAATGGGTAGATGTCCTGCTTCGCCTCTTGCTACGCTATCTAATTTATCTTCTAAATTTGCTGTAAAATCGTAATCAACATATTTATTGAAATATTTAGATAAGAACTTATTAACTACAACGCCCATGTCAGTTGGTTTAAACTTTTTTTGTTCTACTTCTACGTACTCTCTAGCTTGCAATGTGGCTATTATACTTGCGTAAGTTGATGGCCTTCCTATGTCATGTTTTTCTAGATTTTTAACTAGGCTTGCTTCTGTAAATCTTGGTGGAGGTTCTGTAAAGTGTTGTTTTGGTATTATATTTTCAAGTTCGACCGTCTCGCCTTCAGAAAGTTTAGGTAAGTTGTTGTCAAATTCTTCTTGCTTTTGATCATCCATTCCTTCCATATAAAGGCTGATAAAACCTGGAGTTTTTATAAATGAACCTGTGGTATGAAAAATATTATTTTTAGCAGCTAAATCAATTGAAACTATTGCAATTACACAGTGAGACATTTGTGATGCTACTGTTCTTTTCCATATTAAGGTGTAAAGACGAAGTTGGTCTTTATCTAAGTTTTTAATTTGGGTTGGTTCGTTTAATACATTAGTGGGTCTTATAGCTTCATGAGCCTCTTGTGCATTTTTAGATTTACTTTTAAAAACTCTTGATTTTGCTGGAAGATTTTTCTTACCAAAATTATTTGATATGTAATCTCTGATACTCTCAATTGCTTCTTGTCCTAGATGAACAGAGTCAGTTCTCATGTACGTTATAAAACCATCATTTCCATCTATACCTTCGTACAGCTGCTGGGCTAACATCATAGTTTTTTTTGCGCTATAACCTAATTTTCTAGCAGCTTCTTGTTGTAGTGTTGATGTTATAAAAGGGGGGGATGGGTTTCTTTTACGTTCTTTTTGCTCAATTTTAATTACTTTTAAAGAGCCGTTTGCATCTTTAATTAATTTTTCATTGATTTCTGTAGCTTTTTTTTCGTTATTAATACTAAATTGAGTTAATTTCTCATTATCAAATACAGAAAGTTTAGCTTCAAATTTTTGTGAATCTTTTTGAGTTTGAGCAATAATACTCCAGTATTCTTTTGTTTTAAACTTTAAGATAGCGTCTTCTCTTTCTACTATCATTTTTAAAGCAGGGCTTTGCACTCGACCAGCAGATAAACCTCTTTTAATCTTTTCCCATAATAATGGTGATAAATTAAAACCAACCAGATAATCTAATGCTCTTCTTGCTTGCTGTGAATTAACTAAATCCATGGATACATCTCTTGGGTTATCCATAGCTTTGATAATCGCGTTTTTTGTTATTTCAAAAAATGCTACTCTTGTGTATTTTAAGTCACTGATTTTTTCTTTTAACAATTCTAGTATGTGCCATGAGATGGCTTCGCCTTCTCTATCTGGATCTGTTGCTAGATAAACTTTTTCTGATTTTTGTGCTGTTTGTAATATTTTAGTAAAATGTTTTTTGTTTTTATCTATTAACTGATAAGACATTGCAAAATTATTTTCAGTATCGACTGAACCGTTTTTTGCAAGTAAATCTCTTACATGTCCAAAAGAAGCAAGGACAGTATAATCTTTACCAAGATACTTATTAATAGTTTTAGCTTTAGCTGGTGACTCTACAATTACTAAATATTTACTCATGTGCTTTGACTTTATTAATTTTTAATTTATTTTGTAATCATAAATGGGCACAACTAGATTAGCAAATCTTTAATTTGTGCTGTATCATCTTTCCATAACTTTATATGATATTTATATGATTAAAAATATTTTAACCTACCCTAATCCTGTTTTGAAAAAAATGTGTAAAAAGGTCGACAAAATTGATGATAAGATAAGAAAAATTGTCGTAGATTTGTTTGATACTATGTATGCAAGTGATAATGGTTGTGGCCTTGCAGCCCCTCAAATAGGTAGTTTGTATAGAATCACAGTTATTGATACATCCCAAGATAAAAGCGATAAACTTTGTTTGATAAACCCAACAATTATTAAGCAAAGTGGAGACTTTATGGGTATGGAAGGTTGCTTATCATTTCCTGGAGTTTATGAGAAAGTAAAAAGATTTGAAACAATCACTTTTGAAGCAATGAATGAAAATGGTGAAGTTTATCAAAGAGAGTGTGATGGCTTGCTTGCTGAATGTGTTCAACACGAAATCGATCACTTAAACGGCATTTTGTTTGTAGATAAAATGTCTCCATTAAGAAGAAACAGATTATTAACTAAATTTAGAAAAATTGAAAAAATCAAAATATAATATAATTTTCGCAGGAACTCCTGACTTTGCCCTGCCAGCTTTTACCTTACTTGCCAAAGAACACAATATACTTTTAGCTTTGACCAAAGAAGATAAAGCCAAAGGTAGAGGAAAAAAAATATCTCAAAGCGTAATCAAAACCAAAGCCTTAGAATTAGGCATAGAAGTATTTCAGCCAAAATCTTTAAAAGATGATTCTACAATAGATAAAATTAAAACCTTAAACCCAGATTTTATTGTTGTTGTTGCATATGGTCTTATTATACCACTTGAAATTATATATGCTGCAAAGCATGCATGCTTAAATATCCACGGTTCTTTATTACCATATTACCGAGGAGCAGCGCCTGTACAAAGAGCAATTATTCAAGGCGAAAATAAGACAGGTATTTCCATCATGCAACTTGATAAGGGGATGGATACAGGCCCTGTTTTTAAAACTCAAGAAATATCAATAAATCAAGACGATACTGCAAAATCAATTTTGCAAAGATTAAGTAATTTAGGGGCTAATTTACTCACTCAAGTAATGGATGAAATTTTCTTAAATAAATTAGAGCCAATCAAACAAGATAATACTAAAGCTACATATGCACCAAAGCTAACTAAAAATGAAGTGCAAATAAATTGGAATAACGAATCATATAATATAACTAATCTTATTAAAGGTGCATACGACAATCCAATAGCTTTTACTTATTTAAATAATAGTTTAGTGAAGATTTTAAAGGCTAGTGTTACTAATATAAAATCCTTAAAAAGGCCAGGTACTATTAATGGAGTCAAAAAAGAAGGAATGTATATTGCTTCTAAAGATTTTGATATATGTGTTACTGCATGTCAGATACCTGGTAAAAAACCATGGTCAAATGCTGACATACTAAATTCAAGGTTTTTTATTGAAAGTGAGGTTTTTTGTCAAAAATCATTATTTAATTTGTAATTTTTTTGTGTGAGAAGATATTTTTTCTAGTTGTTCTTCTCTTACTTTATAAACATCTTTTTCTAAAGAGCTTTTATTAAATTTATTTAACAAACCGCTAATACCCCTAGATTGGGTTTTTCTCTTATCTTTAAGATTTTTTAATATTTTATCTATTTTGTGAATTTGTTGATTTAAAAAATATTTAGATTTATTTTCTTTTATAAATTTATCTATATCACTGGCTATTTTATTAACCTCAGCTTTTGTATCTTCTTTTGCTATTTTTTTCTTATCAAGCTTATATTTTTGTGAAATTATATTTGGGTTTGTTGTATCGTATCTTGTTGAGAGTTTATCAAAATTTTCATTATATTTTTCTAGTAATTCAGTACTTAAACTTGTTAACTCATTTTGAAGTTCTTTTGCTATTACTACTTTATTATAATGATCCTTATCTAAAGAAAAGTATTTCAAATCCCTATTAGCAATTTCAATGGCTTCTTGAATAAAAAATATATCTGTTTCGAGATCTTCTGGCGAGATAGAAAATTTTTCCATACTATCTTTAATTGAATTGATTCTATCTGTTCCACTTTCGATAATTATTTTTTCACTATGATAAAAATCATCATATAAACTATAAATATCTTTAATTAAATTATCTTTATGAGTTGAGTCTAATTCTATAGCGTACACACTACTTAAAAGCTCATGTTTTTTTTGTTCAAATGATATGTAATTTTTTGCCTTGTCTTCCATTTCATATAATTTTTTTAAATTATTATTGGCTACATCGAGGCTTTTCTTATCAGCTGATTGTTTAGATGATAATTTTTTTATTTCTTCTTTTAATTGTAGAAAATTTAAGTTAATTTCATCTGTATATTTTTTCATATTTATTTTAAAGTTTATTTATAATTTAGTACCTTAATTGTAGTCGATTTTCAAAATTCTACTTAAGTAAGAGAATTTATGTTTCACATCGATTTATATAGATTTCGGGAAATATAGCTACTTAAACTATTATTTTGTTTTTTTAACTGGAAACTTATCTTTCTTTCTAAAGAGCTTTTTACAAATCTTTTATGTAATCTAAATAAATCTAACGGTTTACTTTTCCTTTCTTTTGCAAGTTTTTTAAGTATTATTTCGGTTTTACTGATTTCTTCGCCAATAGTGACAAAATTAGAATTTAAATTGACTAATTTATCAATATTATTAGAAATAACATCAACGTTTTTTAATATTTTTTCTTTGCGAATCTTTTTTTCTTGTCTTTTAGATAAAAGATTTGGAATCCTTTTTTCCTTCATGACTACTTTGTTAAGCATATTTTCTAGATCTAATTTTTCGATTATGTATTCCTCTTTTTTGCTTAAAAAAAAGATTGATTTTTTTATAAAAGATTTGCACTTATGAAATTGTTTCTTGTTACCAATTAATGATTCAAGTAATTTAATTTCAGCTTTTCCATTTGTTAAAATTATTTCTTTTTGATAAAAAACATTTTTATAAAATCTATTATTTTCAATAAAGATATCTCTTAGTTTAATTCTAATGGGATAGGGTAAATCTGTATTTATACAGTTTTTAATATGACTTTGTGTTTTATCGTACACTTTAGCAAAAGCATGAAAATTTTCTTTGTTGACTTGGAAATTAAGTAGTTTTAAAACATCGCTTTCTATTTTTGCAAGCTGTTTTAAGCTTTTACTATCATTGAGTTTTTTATCTTGTTTTTTTGCAACTTTAATAAATGAGATTAAATTATCTTTATTTTGCAAAATCATTGTATTAAAAAAAATAGTTTCTTGTTTATAAAAACTATCAAAATCTTTTTTTAACGAATTAGTATTTATTTTGTTTAAGGCTTCTTTTAGACTATCTATATCGGGATCAGAGTTTGTTTTTTGAAAGATATTTATAGCTTTTTGTAAGAAATCTTTTTCAGTACTTGCCTCAGCTAAAGAAATATCACCTGCTTTTATACTTCGTGCTAGTTTAGCAACTCTCTCAGCACCTTCATTTAAGACCATTTTTTCTTGGTAATAAAAAAGTTCATATATATTATTTACACCATTTTTTACTTTTTCTATTTTAAGAATATTTTTATCTAATTTTTTAAATTCTATTTTTGATAAACTTTGTAAAATATCTTTTTTAGCCTGCATAAAAAAATCTGGAGATTTTTGTTTATCTTTTATATTGTGAAAATTTGTTATATCTTTTGTTAACATCTCAATTACTGTCTCTGCTAGAACATTCTTTTCTTCTAACGCCTGGATTTTAAGTTGGCCTAATTCTAAATTAACAATTTTAAGCTGTTGGTTAATCTTGGTGGAAAAATTTTGCATAATGTTTTTGATCTTTTTTTACTAAATTATAATAATTTGATATATAGTTTTTTGTCTTAGGTTATCTATTAAGTCTACAACTTATATTTTTAAAGTTATTTTTAGATAGTTAGTTTTTGTTTTTCTTCGTATTGAATAAACTCTTTATTAAGCTTATTAGTCAACTTACTAATAAGTTTTTCATTCTTACTTTTATAGAATCTTTTTATAACATTTGAAAAACCAATGGTTTCTTTTTTTCTTTTATGGCAAAGAAGTTCTTCCAAACTGCGTAACTGTTTGATTTGTTTTTTAATTTTTTCAGGTTCTTTATAAAGTATCATTGATTTTTTTACGGCCAAAGCTACCTCTTTAGCATAATGTAAAGGTTTCTCTTTATGTGTTTTTATACAATCTAAGGCTTTATCTAATGAATCACCTAAAGACTCTTGAATTATTAAAAAATCATCCTCATTTATAGATCCTTTTGCTTTTAATAGTTCTTTTTGCAAGTTGGAGCGCTTAGAGTTTAAATCTTCTATTTGTTTTTCAAAATCGACCATTTTAAAAGTTTTTTCTATAACTAAAATATTAATTTCTTCAGTCTTTTGAATGTAATCTTGATATTTTTTTAAGAAAACTTGTCTTTTTTGCATTTGCCTAGATGCTTTTATTTCACTAAGGCTTTCACTGATACTACTTTTAAGCTTTGCTTCTTGCTTAATTTTTATTGGTAGACTTTTTATAGATTGTCTAATTTTTTTCCTAAGTGCTTCTTGATTTAAAACCTTATGAGTAATACTGTCATAATCTTTTCTATATTTATTAATGACTTCAAGATTTACTTCTTCTAACTTTATTTCAAGTTTTGCTGCAATTTTTAAGTCAACTTTATTTTGTTTTAAATAATTGATGGCGGATAAAATATGAAAATATTTATCTGCAGCATTTTTAGGAGTTATATCAAACTTTTTTATACTATCACTTAATTGCTGAATTTTTGTAAACCCATCTTGGGTGACGATTTTTTCTTTAATATAAATTTCGTTAAATTTTTCATTAACCTGTAATATATAATTTTCTAATTTTAATGTATTAAACCCATTTTCTTTTAAAGAATTTAAACTGTTTATAATGATATCTTTTTTAAATTTAAATTCTTGCCAATTGCCAAATTTATTTTCAGTTTCATATAAACGAAAAATACTTTCTTTAATTTTGTTAATCAAAGCGTCACTTTCGTAGATTTGAGATGGTTTTTCTATTGGCGTGCCTTCAGCTAACCTTTTGTTTAAATACTCTAAATTTTTAGTTATTAATCTTAAACTTGGGTGTATATTTTTAGATGTAAACAAGCTTGATAAAGTAAAATCATAGTTTAATGAGGCTTGTTTATTTGCTTTAATAACATCTTCATACAACTTTTTAATTGTGTCATGACTAATGTTTTCAGATATTTTATCCTTAAGCTTTTTTGATACAGAAACTATATTAGTATTTAGCTTCATTATTGCTGTTATGACATTTTGATCTATTTCTTTTTGAAGTAGGTAATCGTTTAAAACAATTAGATTATTTGATAACAATTGAGACACTATATCTTTTTCAGTATTAGTAAGTTGATTATTTTTTTCCATAATATTCTTGTATTTAAATTAATTTTCTTTGAGCGCTTTTCGGTGTTCTTTTTATTGTTTCAGTTATGCCTTTTAATTTATTTTCTATGATTTGTTCACTTTTACTTTTAGAGAATCTTGCAATCAAATTAAATCTATTTTTTTGCTTACGAATTTGTTTTGCTTGCTGTAACATTTTGATTACTTCTTGGATTTTTGCTATGTTTTTTTTATTTGAAATAGGACCAAGTTTTTGCTCTTTTTCTATCTTATCTAATATTAAAAAAGCCTTACTTAATACTTCTTTTTTAGATAAAGAAATTTTATTCTGCTCAATTTTTAAAGAATCTATTTGTTCGTTAGATAAAAAAGTTGGGTTTGGTTTAATACTTCTATCAGGAAAAATTTTGTCTATTGATAAATGCTCTTTTGCGAGTTTTTTCAATTCTTGTAGCTTTTTATATTCAGGAGTATTTGCTTTGGTATAATCTAATGCAGAATCTATTTGTGACTTTAAAAATACACTATTTATTGTGAACGTATTATAAGCTTTGTTATACGAGCTATTGTTCATGTCAGCATCACTTTCTTTTAAGTTATTGAGTAGCTCATTTATCTTATCTGGTCCATCTTTTAAAACCTGGGATGTTTTATTATAGTGGTGAGAGTGTAAACTGGTTACCTCCATTTCAGCGGTTATTAAATATTCTTCGTTTAAATCAAACTTTATAAGGTTAGTAAAATCTTTATTTATCTCATTATATAATTTATCGACCTTATCAAAATTATTTTTTTTATCGGCTACGTTATTTAATGCAATAGTTTTCTCTTCAACAGATTTTAAAAGATCTAAAGCCTCTTGGCTTATTTTGGTTGATTCCAGCATTCTTAAGGACTCTATACTTTCAACAACTTTTTTTTCTATTTTGAGTTCATATTCATTTTTTGTAGTGATAGAGGTTTCTATATAAGCTTTAGAATCTTTAAATGGGTTAGGACCAGATGAAGGTTGTTTAGCTATTATTTTATCTTGTAAAGCCTGTGCTTTAATTTCTTTTTGCTCTATAAATTTATTGTAATTTAATCTTGATATATTTAGGCTTTTAAAATTGTTTTCTAAATCTTTTAAAATTGAATGACCTAATGTTTCTAACATTTCTGGGGTATTATATATTCTTTTTAGGTTACTAATTTCAGCTTTTATATCTATTTTCATTAAAACAGCATTTTTAAAACTAATAGATGTATTTTCAAAGTCATTTTTTAGCTTTTGTATTTTAGTCTGACCTTCTATGAGAAATATTCTTTCTTTTGTGTAGTAATTATTATAGCTTTGCTCTAATAAAGCTTGCGCATTTCCAGTTCGGTAAGACCTGTCTTTTTCATTTAAATGTATTAAGTTTTTTTGAACCTGTACTTTAATTTTTTTTAGTTTATCAAAGTTGCTTCTTTTATTAGGCTCTGCAAAAAAAGTATTAACATCTTTTATGTTTTCATTTATTTGTATTAAAGTAACAGCATCATTTAGCATCATTGCTTCTTTTTTGATACCCTCTAATTCTTTTAATAATGAACTTGATAGCTCCTTTTCCTCTGATGAAAGTGATGCTTTAAGGCTAGCTTTTTCAGAAAATAAAGGATCACTTTCTAAAATATCAGATCTATTTAATGTTATAGATTGTTTTGCAGATTTTTCTTCTGGCTTAATTTTTATATCACTTTGGGTTTTGATAGTTGCCTTAGCGCCTTTAAATGGGCTATTTTTTTCAGCAGAAGCTTCTTTTAGTGTATCTTCAAATGAGTCAAAGCTTTCTGCTTTGTAAATTTTTTCTTCTTTGCTTTCAGATTTTATTTCTGATCTAGCATTTTCAAACGGATTTATTGTTTTTAGATATTCTTGGCTTTGTTTATTTGTATTTTCTTTAAGAGCTATTAGGTTTGTATGATTTAAAGTGCCAGGATTTTGTTTAGAGATAGCTATATCTATATCATCTGATAAATTTTTCATTAAAAAATCAAATTCGTTTTTTGAAATAAGATCTTCTTTTAGTCCACTTATAATCAATGACAATCTAGTAGGACCCTCTTTTAATACTTCTAAATTGTTACTGTAAGTATCTTTGTATAAATCATTTATGGCTGTAGTTAGGTCTTTAGTTTTTAAGCCTAAACCATCTAAGCTATTGACTCTATTTAACGCTTTTTTGATAATTCTTTTAACTTCATTAGGTTCTTTAAGCTTTGCTGATTGTTGGATAAGATCTATATCTTTTTTTATGAATTTTAATTTACTTACAGTTATCAAAAAATCATTATCAAGAGCTTCTTGTTCTAGCTTATCTAATAATTTTATAAAATCTTGGTTTAAGTTTTCTTTAATTGCTTCTGCCATCTTTTTTTCTTAATACTACTCACTGTTTATCTATGTTTAATATTAGGTGTTTTTGTATAAAAAATGACTTTTTTAAAAGGGTGAGTTAATTGTATTAAGGATTTCTGATAAAATCTTACGCTTTTATCAGTGTATTCTTACAAATTGAATTAATTAAAGATTAAAAATTAATCTTTAGTAATTAAATTCTTTAAGGTTTTTGGGTTAAGATAATTTTTAATTTCATTAGCTTTAATTAAAGTAAGATTATTAATATGTGCAAACTTAGCTAGGTTTGCTGCTTTATCATAGCCAATAATAGGTACAAGTTTGGTGACTTGCATTAAAGATGTTTCAATATTATTTTTTATTTTATGTTCATTTAAGGAAATCTTTTTAAGACAATGCTGAGTAAATTTATCAAGGTTGTCATTTAAAATTTCTATACCTTTTAACAGATGATAAATTAAAGTAGGTCTAGTTACATTTAATTGAAACTCTCCTTGGCTATTACAGTTTAAAATAATGTTGTGGTATCCCATAACCGTTATACAGGCCATTTTCAAGCTTTCTGCTAAGGTTGGGTTTACTTTTCCAGGCATAATAGATGAGCCTGGCTCATTTTCAGGTAAATTTAACTCCATCAAACCAGTTTTTGGACCGCAACCAAGCCAACGAATATCGTTTGCTAACTTTAATAAAGCACTAGCATAGTTTGAAACACTAGCGCTTAAATTAACTAGGGTATCGTGGCTTGCTATTTTACTTGCTTTAAATTTTGTTATTTTAATTGGCAAATTAAGTAAATTACCTAATTCTTCTTGGCAAAAAATTGAAAAGTTTTTGCTTACATTAACCCCGCTACCAATTGCAGTTCCTCCTATTGGTATGTCCAATAAGTTTTTTAAAGCTATATTAATATTTTTTTTATAATCTTTAAATATATGGATAAAGGTTTCTAAGTCAAAATCTCCAGGCATCATTACTGCATCTTGCAAGTGAGTTCTGGCTATTCTCTTTTGCTTTTTAAAAACTTTTGCTTTTTCTCTTAATGTATTAATTAAACTTGTATTAGTTTTTATTAATTTAATAGTTTGAAAATAACTACTAAGGTGCATTGCTATAGCGAAAGAGTCGTTAGATGATTGATTTTGATTAACAGTATCGTTTGGATGTATGTAATTTTTATTACCTAATTCTTTCCCAAGTAAATGTAATGAGTAATTACTAATTACTTCATTTAAATTCATATTAGTTTGAGTACCGCTACCACTTTGCCAAATGGTAAGAGGAAATTCATT
>Ga0136599_1000066_pt1 | contig 35062 bp, 13 predicted proteins | sample AntRauMFilla2697_FD_104635 | JGI IMG/M metagenome (GOLD analysis project Ga0136599, IMG submission 104635) | Saline lake microbial communities from Rauer Islands, Antarctica - Metagenome Filla 2 #697 | ecosystem: Environmental > Aquatic > Non-marine Saline and Alkaline > Saline | place... | reverse complement strand
TGTTCCGATGGTTAGTGCGTCGTGTCCAACAGTTCCACTGTCCGTGTTACAAACTAAACCTGTACCTGTAACATAGCTACAAAGTCTTCCGCTAGTAAGAGTTCCTTCGTTTATTGAAAGAGTATCGCCTGTTAAATTTAGAAGAGTTCCTGTAATTCCTAGATTGGTTTCGTCTGAGATATCAATACTTGTGCCAAGGGTTGAGGTTATAGCTCCACCAGAAACTATAATACCATCTCCTGTCCAATCAGTAACCATTTCACCTGATATATCCAATCCAGAAGCATAAATTTCACCTGAAATGTCTAAAGGAAAATTGAAAATAAATCGATCGCTAGATGCACCCCATTGAATAAGTGCGTCCGGATTAGGAATTCCGCCAATTTCTCCTCTGTCAAAGGCCAAATAACTATCCTCTGCATCATTGGTAGCATTATCGGAATTTATAGTCAAAACATTAGAAATAGTTCCAGAAATATCTACTCCACCAATGGTCAAATTTTGCACATCTAAATTTGCAAAATAACCATAATTAAATCTTGAAGATATTGAACCAATATTCTCTATACCAGAGGATGCTAAAATATTACCACTTATTTTCATATTTCCACCAATATCTAGAATCTCGGAAGGATTTGATACTCCAACCCCTACATTTCCGCTGTTGTAATAAATATCTGATCCTGAAGTTACCCATTGAGAAGAAACTTTATTGTTGAAAGAATTCCAGTCAGAACTTGAGAGTGCTCCAGTAGTTGCAGTGTCTGCGATAGCCAGACTAAGTTTTTGATCGTCTAAAGATAACCCATTGACATTTCCTAGCGTTAGAATATTGTGGAGTTCGCTATCTCTAGCAATTTCTTCAGCAACTACCAGATCGATTGATCCAGAACCAAGTGTGAAGTTAATACTAGCATCAGCACTCGTCAAAGTTGATTTACTGTAGCCATCTCCATTTCCAATCAAAAGTTGACCGTTCTCAGCTTTGCCAAAACCTAATTCAGAAAAACCTATTCCATCATTAGAATATTCCCAAGATTGAGTTATCCCGTTAAATCGAATTGTAGGCTTATTGCCGTCTCCAGAAACTGTCAGGTCAAAGTTATTGTTTCCTACAGAAGATTCATTTCCAATATTGAATTCCAAAGAATCTGTTCCCAGGTCTGTTCCCTGATCATGGAGTCTTCCATCATCTCCTAAAACTATACTACCATTATCTGTTCCAATTGGAAGCATTTCTAAATCTATTTTTCCACCATTGCCAAGTTGTAAAATATCTCCTTCCTCAGTTCCTATTTGAGCGCCCTGAAGGTAACTTGAATTTAGAGCTGCTGGAACATAACCCATTCTCTTTCGAGGAACAGCTTCGCTATCTTCATTTATTCTTATTCCCAAATAATAATTTTGAGAATCAAAGTCCATTACTGGAAGAGGATTTACTGATCCCAGATAAGCTCCAAAATAACCGTTGCTAATATCAACTTCTTGCTCTTCCTCCCAAATTCTACTTCCAGCGTCGGAGTTTGATGGATAAGGATCTACTGTTGTTCTATCTGTGGTATATATTGCAAACCTAACTGTGTATTTACCATTAGTTACTTCTTTGTTCTCATTACTCAAAATTGAAGCTGCGAAATCAATCTGCCTATTTACTTGAGCTAAAGTAAATTTTCCTGACGCAAAAGAAACTAATGCAACCAAAATTGCAACAGATAAAATAGCTTTTATTTTATTTTTTTCACCCAAATTTTTAAGCGCCATCTTTGATTAAAAAGTTTTTATTTTATTTTAATTTGATCTCCAAGTTAATGCTCTGTTTTTCCTTTTGCAATATGGGTAATTCCTCAAGAGAAAACATGTTGGTCACATACATAAATTATATACTTTTTTAGAGAAACTCACAAGCGTTTAAACATTACTTTTCCACAGGCAAATAAGTACAAAAAAACACGAAAAAAATGAGGTTGAAAAAGTATTTTTTCAACCTCATTTTTGGAAAAAATTTGTTTTTTTAGCTATTTTTGAAGGGAAAGTAATGAAAAAAATATTAAAGGGAGGAAAGGGTTTAAGGGGTGGAAGGGGTTTTAGTTTTAGGGTGATTGAGGATGTTGGGGTGGTTGATGGGTGATTGAGGAGGTGTATTATCAAGATTCAACCTTTGGCACGCCAAAGGTTGAACCTTGAGATAAATATCTAGCTAAACGACTTGAAATTTTTTATTTTTCCATTTTTTGGATTGCCTACATAAAATTTTATCAGCATCACTCGGGTTTTTCATAATTTTTTCCACAACCTTCTCCATGCGCATAGACTGAGATCCTTTTACCAGTATCAAGTCACCTATCTGCATATTTCTCCTCAAGAAGTCACCAGCTTCATCAGGTGTCTCAAAGTAAATTATTTTACTTTCACAATCTTCTTTAGCACAAATACTATCTTTAGCTTCTTTCATCTTTCTGCCAACAATAACCAGTTTTTCAAAATCCCTACCTAGGACTTCCCTGATAACCTCCTTATGACCTTGTTTTGAATAGCTTCCTAGTTCCAGCATATCACCAAGCACAGCCACCCTTCTTTTAGCTAAGGTGTCCTCTAGTGTCTCTAGAGCTGCTTTAGCTGAAACTGGAGATGAGTTGTAAGTATCATCCACAATAATACTTTTATCCATAAATCCGTCCACAAGTTTCATGCGACCGTCAGGTGGCATGATTTTTTCAAGAGACTTAGCTGCATCTATAAAATTTATTTTAAAATAATTTCCAACAGCTACCGCTGCTAAAACTGAATATATATGATGTTTGGCAATGATATGATGCAAGCGAATTGGCAAAAAATTGCCTTCATAATTGAGCTTGAAACTAAGTCCTCTAAGTTTCTCTTCTTTATCATCGTAATTGAAATTTATATCACTTGCCAATATCTTGGACTTATTTTTGATACCAAAATCAATAACTTTAACATCCAGCTTCTCTTTAATTTTTCTTATAATTTCATTATCATTATTTACAATTGCCAGGCCATTTCCTGATACTGATTTAATCAAAATACTTTTTTCTCGCGCAATTGAATTGATGTCCTCAAAAAACTCCAAATGACTTGCCGAAATATTGGTCAAAATACCCACATCTACTGGTATAAAGTCAACCAGATATTCCATATCTCCAGGCCTATCAATAGCTAGCTCTAAAACTAAAATTTTTGGATAACCCCAAGGGCAAATGAGAGCAAAAAACCACCTAACCAAGACCCACAGCCATTTAAAAGGGTTTTTGCCACCAGTTTTTGCACCAATTATCGTGAGCGGGACGCCTATTTCATTGTTATAATTTTCTTCATTTTTCCTTGTTTTGAAGTTCTGACTTAAAACAAGATATACAGCCTCTTTGGTTGAAGTTTTCCCTACTGATCCGGTTATCCCAACAATCTTAGGCTTCCTAATCTTGATAACAGCTGTCGCCATGAAACGAAGAATTTTCTCTAAATAAAGTATTTTTTTTGATTTGTTATTCATAAAAATTTGTTTATAATAATGACTACCATCTTGATTGTAATTGTGGAGCTTCCTCAAATAATTATTTTATCAAAGGGAAGAAAGGGATTAAGGGGTGGAATGGGTTTTAGTTTTGGAGGTGTTTGAGGATGTTGGGGTGTTTGGGGATTTTTTAGGGTGTTTGGGGATGTTGGGGATTTTAGGGTGCTTGATGGGTGTTTGGGGTTATTTTTCAGGTTCTACATTATAATAAGTTAGCAAAAACTTCATAACTTCAGAAAATGCCGGTGCAGCACTAGACTCAGCCCAAATAACATCCTTGGGATTAGTAATTTTTACTACAACAGTAAATTTCGGGTCTTCTATTGGAGCAATCCCAGCAAAAGAGCCTATAGTAATATCATCTTCATATCCTTTTTCTCCAGATTTTGCAACTTGAGCCGTACCTGTTTTCCCTCCTACACTATAGCCTGGAACACTAGCTCTTTTTCCGTGTCCATTTTTAACAACACTTTTAAGCATTTTTATCATTTTCTGAGATGTTTCTGGCTTGATAACCTCCCTCAAAACCTCCTCTTCAAAAAACTTCTCTTTTCCATCTGGATAAATAATCTTATCAACTATTTTAGGTTTCATAAGTTTACCACCATTAGCGATTGCTGAATAGGCATTGGCTAACTGAATAGGAGTAGCTGTAAGGCCTTGTCCGTAAGCAGCAGTAAAAAATTGGATATCCCTATTTAAATAACTCAAATTTCTAATATCTCCAGACGACTCTCCTGGCAAAGGTACTCCTGTTTGCTCTCCAAACCCAAATCGCCTAATGTATTCAGCAAAACGCTTATTGCCAATGAGTTTTTCTATAAAAATAACTCCGGTATTTAAGGATTTTTCCAGAACTTGAGTCATATTTTGCTCTCCATAGGCTTTGAAATCTGAGTTTTCAATCTCATATCCAGCCTCATAAACAATTCCAGTATCCATATAAGTACTTGAGGGCTCGATAACTCCAGAATCAATACCTGCCGCAAGAGTTATAGTTTTGAAAACAGACCCTGTTTCATAAGCATTACTGACTGATGAATTTATAAAATGAGACATATCCTCGACTTCCCCAAATTTATTGGGACTAAAATCTGGAAAATTAGCCATAGCCAAAATTTTTCCTGTTTTAACCTCCTGAACAACGATACTCCCTTCATCAGCTTCATGCTTTTTGGCAAATTCTTTTAATATTTTCTCGGTCTCATATTGAACATCTTCATTTATAGTTAACACCATATCTACTCCATTTTGAGCTGGGACCAGATCTCTTTCGGCTATAGATATCCACCTTCCAAGACTATCTCTTTCTTGAGAGAGTTTCCCATTTTCACCTTTTAAATCTTCTTCCCAAAAAGACTCAATTCCATACATACCTCTTAATTTTTCTCCGTCAGATCCGACAAAACCCACTACGTGAGATGCTAGCTCTTCTCCTGGATAATACCTAAAAGTCTCGCTGGTTATTTTTACTCCTTGCAAATCTAACTTTCTTATTTTCTCAGCCTCTTCTTCTGAAACTTTTCTTTTAAGAATCTCAAACATATCTTCAGGATCAGAAAGCTTTTCTTTCACCTCAGATCTTGCTAACCCTAAAATATGACTAACATCCTTGATGACAGAATCTCTGTCTTCAACTAATTTTGGTTCCAAAAAAACCATGAGATAATCACGGTTTACAGCCAAAGGATAATTTCCTTTTTTATTTTTTAGATAAACCTCCCCTCTTTTTGCTGTAATCTCGCTAAAGGCTCTGTGTTGACCCTCAGCTATAGCTATGTATTTTGAATGATTGGTTATTTGCAAAACATATAGCCTCAAAAAAACAACTGCTCCCAAAACCACAATAGAGGCAGCCAAAATATACAACCTTTGACCACCTACAGAAAAATTCTTATTCTTTCTTTTTGATGCCAGTCTCGAGTGCATAGTTTAAAAAAATTACCCCCTATTTCTTAACAGCAAGTGATTGCTCGCTTTCACTAATATACACGATATCCTCGGCCTCTACCATATTTAAATTTTCAATTTCATTTTTTATATTATAAGAAGAACTTAGCTCAGCTACCTCTATTTGAAGTTTTTTGTTTTCTTTTCTGACTTCAGAGATCTTGTTCTCAATTTTTCTTATTTCATAACCCTTAACAGCACTTATGTTTATAATTCCCAAATAAGACACGCAAACAACTAAAGCGAATACTATCAAGGTTACTTTGGTTTTGGTAAACCCAAATCTATTGGATTTATTTTCATTTTTATTGATTTTTCTGTTCATTTTAATTTTTTTGTTTTTATTTTTTATATAATGCGACTCGAATTGTTGATAAACACTCGAATGACCCGAATTGATGCTAGTATAATGTTAACAATTATTTAGCTTATTCGAATAATTCGGGTGAAAATTTGCAAATTCGGGTCGCTTTTCACTATTTTTTCTCAATAACTCGCATCTTAGCACTTCGAGATCTGGGATTGTCTGAAATCTCATCTTCACTAGCTACGACTGGTTTTTTGGTTATTATCTTTACACGAGATTCTTTCTCACACCTACAAACTGGGAATTCTGGAGGACACACACAGTCCTTCTCTTCTTTCTTGAATATATCTTTGACCACCCGATCCTCTCCCGAATGAAATGATATGACCACTAATCTTTTTCCAGTTTTTAGAACATCAATAGCATCTCTGGTAAACTTATCAATACTTTTTAACTCATCATTTACTTCTATGCGGAGCGCTTGAAAAATTTTGGTAGCAAAATGTATTTTTTTATGCTTGTACTTTAAGGGAATAGAGCTACTTATAATTTCAACTAGTTCGAATGTGGTTTTGATTTTCTTCTCCTTCCTGGACTCAATAATATTTTTGGCAATCTGCGAAGCATACTGTTCCTCTCCATACTCTCTAAATATTCTTATCAATTCTTCTTTTGAATATTCATTTAAAATATTTTCAGCAGTTAAATCGTTTCCCTCTTTGCAAGAATTATCCATTCTCATATCCAGATCTGCATCAGATAAAAAACTAAACCCCCTTTCATTGCTATCTAGCTGATCAGAAGAAATTCCAAAATCAGCCAATATTGCATCTACCTTGCCTACCGGCAGGCAGGCATTTTTTATGTTCAAACTATCTAAAATATCTTTTAATTTACAAAAATTCTCATGAACTAAAATCAAATTATCTTTTTTGAAAACTATTTGTTCTGGAGCAAAGCTTTCAGAAGAAAGCCCTGCAAAACGACCTATCGCTTCCACATCTCTATCGATCGCTATCAAAGTTCCTTCATCGCCAATCACTTCCAATATTTTGCGGCTATGTCCTCCCCCTCCTAAAGTTGCATCCACTACAGTATCTCCTTTTTTAATATTTAAACTCTCTATCGCCTCTTTTAATAATACTGCGTTATGACTAGTCATATTCTTAGCTTCATTAGCTTTTAGAAATTAGCTTTTAGATTTACTATCTTATTAACTCTATAAGCTAAAAGCTAACACCTAAAACCTAGCTTAATAAACTCCTAATTTTCCTAATTGCTCAGCTATTTCGTCACTATTTTTTTCAGCTTTATTTTTATAAGCTATCCACTTTGTTCTATCCCAAACTTCTAATCTATCAAAAAGTCCAGCCACTGTTACATCTTTTTTTAGACCCGCGTATTCTCTAAGATAGTCTGGAATCAAAATCCTTCCCTGCTTATCAATCTCCACATCAGTTGCTCCGGCTAACATAAGGCGGATAAAACTTCTCGTACCGGACTCTCCCACTGGAAGATTTCCTAACTTTTCAGCTAACTTCTCCCAGGTACTCATTGGGTAAATAAATAAACATTTATCCATACCTCTAGTTACAACCACTTTATTTCCAAGACCACCTCGACATTTCGATGGCATAGCCACTCTTCTTTTAGGATCAATTGTATGCTGATACTCTCCTATGAACATGGATTTAGTTTTTAAGTATTGGGTTTTTTCAGATTATTTACAGAATATATAATTACCCACTTTTACCCACTTTTTATTACTACAATGGTATTTTAACCCACCACCTCTCACCTGTCAACACAAGCAGTGTGTATAACTTATTTAGTTTTTAACTTGTAATTTATACTTTTAGATTTTAAAGAGAATATCAATACTCTCAAAAAAAATACACATTTAAATGTGTATTTAAATGTGTATTTAAAAACTAAGAAAATTAATTTCTCTTTTGTGCCAGCTAGAAAATTTGGATGACTAGTTAACAGTTAAGCGTTGGGTGGGAATAATTTTTCTTATATCTTTTATAAAATTTATGGATGTTTTGATATTAAAAAAGCATATCCTATTCAAAGGGAGGAAAGGGCTCAAAGGGAAAAATGGGTATTTAAATGTGTATTTAATTTTATGCTTAAGTGTGTAAAAATGTGAGGTTTATATTCTCATCCACTTCATTAGATTGGGCGGCTTTCAAGTCCTGACGAAAGCAAAACTCTTTGCTTTCTTCCGTCCAAATAAAAAAACCACATTCGTGGATTTTTTTATGTGGACCGGACAGGACTTGAACCCGCTGCCTCCTCCGTGCAAGGGAGGCGCTCTACCAGATGAGCTACCGGCCCATATTATGAATGGGGATTTATTTAATTGTAAATTCTTAATTTTATCTACGGACCTGCTGCATTCTCTGTGTAAGAGATTGAGAACTAGTGAGCAATCTCCGCTCCACCAGATGCATGTCCCGTCGAATGACTGGGAAGCCTACCGGCCCATAAATGCTATATCGAATATATCTTATGAATGGATTTTTTCAACTTTTGATCAACAATTTCATTAATCGAAAACTAGAACAAATTATACACAATAAAAAAAAATTTGTCCAGCGTAAGTCTCTAAGAAGTACGAACTCATACGAAATTACGAATAAAATTATCAATTATTTGTCGACTATTCTTGTTCGTAGCTTCGTAAAATTCGTAATTCGTAGGGGTTCCAGCTTGACAACAACCCCCTACTATGCTAGTATTTCTATATCAAGTCGGAACTGTGGAAAAAGCTAAGTCGAGTTTGAATTAAGCAGTCCCCGAGTTTGAAAACTTAATAAACTAGCTATTTCACACAGATGAACAATGGAACAATTGCTCGTCTTACTGACAGAGGATTTGGCTTCATATCTCAAGAGGGAGAAGAGAAAGATATTTTCTTTCACGCTTCTGAACTTCAAGATGTTGAATTCAATGATCTGAAAGAAGGCGATAAAGTTACATTTGAAGCTACTGACGGTCCTAAAGGCCTAAGTGCAACAAATGTTTCTAAAGCGTAAAAAAATCAACCCGCCACTCTAGTGGCGGGTTTTTATATCTCAAAATTTATTTTTCAACTAAGTATAATTCTTTTCAATAAAACAAATCGCATCCAAAGTTTCTCGACTTTTTTTCGAAATAAATTTATATATTCTTTTATTTCTTTTTTTATTGGGCTCTTCTCTTGTAATTAAATGTTCAAATAAGCTGCTTTCTATGTTTCATGTTACGTGTTCCATGCTACATGTTTCATGCCTACTTCAAATAATTCTCTAATGTATAAATCCAGTTTTCATCATTATCACCATCTTGATCTCTAGTTTTTATCTTTTCATTGAGAAGCCATCTTAGATATCCTGAGTCAGTTTTGGCAACTTCTTCTACGGCTACTCCATTGTATTTGCCAAAATTAAATTTTTTTATGAGCACTGGACGAGCAGAAATTTCTATCATTTCTTTGATTATCGATTCTTCATCCTTTCCCTCTGCTTCCATTTTGTCAAAAAATAAATCAAAAAGTTTTTCCAAAACTCGTATATCTCCCAAAGCATCATGAGCAGTAGCATCTTCCAAATCAATATCAAAATAATATCTCAAATATTGCATATTATATTTTGGAATCTCTGCCTTTACGTCTAGGTGTTGAATAACTTTTAGAGTATCGATTACATAGGGAATTTCCAAGCCTTCTTTTTTTAGCATTTCTACATCAAACTTTGCGTTGTGAGCTACTAAAATATTTCCTTCAGAAAGAATTTTCTTGAGATGATCGAACATTTCTGAGCCTTCAAAAACCTCTTTTTCTTGGACCATTTTATTGGTTATGTGGGATACTGTCATCGCATCTATACTTATTGGCAAACAAGGCTTAAAAAGAGCCTCAAACTCCTTTCCCTGGAAATTATAAGCCACTTGGCACAACCTATCCTCTGCACCAGCCCCAGTAGTTTCTGTGTCTAAAAATATCAGCTGATCTTTATTCATATATAATTTATTTTAATAGTAAAACATTTTCATAGTAACACATAACAGAAAAAATGATAATTACCTTAGATTAAATTTTATTTTAAAACTAATAATTTTTGAAATTAATACTTTCTAGAAAATCAAAAGAACGCACGCAAAAAGTACGCTCTTTTTTAGGTTTCATTTTCTAAAATCAAAATGTATTATTCTAAAACTGCATTTTCATCTACAACAACGTCTTCCATCACTTCTTGTTCTTCATCTTCAATTCCATTTATATTATCATCACTTCCATCTTCTTCAATCATCTCGTCGCTCTCACCTTCTAAAGCGGTTACAACTTCTTCTTCGAGATCCTCTTCATTCTCTTCATCCACCTCAACCTCTTGTGTCTTTGTCCCAAATAATTTTCCAAACCAACCCAAGATACTAAAACCTTCTTGACCCTCCTGGAGAACTGTTTTGATCCTCTCTCTTTCTTGCATCAAGGTCACTAATTGATCCTGAATCTGCTCCTGGGTTTCTGTATCCATGCCTTCTTCCATGTAATTATCATCGTTAATCCTAGTTGAAAGCTTGGTTAATTTTCTTATCTGATTTTCATTGTGCGCCAAGCTACTTCTAAGCTGACCAAGATTTTTGTAATCTGTTCCTACTAAAAATTTCTTGAACTTGTTTTGACTTTCTACTTTTTTGATAGTCTCAGCAATCTGTTCATTGGATTCCTCGATGTCTTCGGCTACTACTTCAGCTTCCGCTTCTACACTCTCATCAATATTTTCGTCAGCATCTACCTCTTCATTTTCCATAGTCTCCGATGAATTCCCCCTCGCAACATTAACTTGATTTCTCTTGTCTTTACCAACATTTTTTAAATTATTGGCTACTTCACTGGTCTTATCTTTGTAAGCCTGGGCATTGGACTTGTTATCTTTTGGCTTTTCAAAATTTTTCAATTCTTTCGATTTTACACTTTTCTTGCTATTGTTTTTACTATTACTACTTTCACTGCTGTTTTCTTTTTTTGCATTATCATTTTTAACATTTGCATTATCACTTTTGGCAAAAACAGTTGTTAGCGAAAAGGCAAAGGTAAGCATCATGACAGAGAGTATTAGTATTTTTTTATTTTTTATCATTTTTGTTTTTTGATTATTTTATTAATTATAAAAATTAATTTGTAGCTTAAAAAATATTTTTTAAACATCGACCCAAATTAATCTTAATACCTCCGATTATACATTTTTTATATTTTTCACAATAGGCCAAATTTAATTTTTGAGAATTATTTAATCTCCTCCAATAAAACATCTACTTCTTTCTCCTCTCCTTTGTGCCAAATCTTTAATTCTATCTCCTCTTCAATATCGTATTCAGCTATAGCAGCTGCCAATGGATTGTCCTCTGTTATTTTTTCACCTTCAATCTCTAAAACGATATCATTTTCCACCAAACCAGCTTTATCCGCTGGAGATCCGGGAACAACTGCCAAATCAGTAATTTTTTCACCTCTAATTATTAATACTCCGTAATCATAAGGGAGATTGTTGCTCTCCTGAATTCCTTCATCAATAGGAACGTATCTTATTCCAAGAAAAGGAACTTGAAACTCCCCGCCTTCTTCAACCTGGTTTACTATATTCTTTATTTGCTCCACAGGCAGAGCAAATCCAATACTTTGAGCTCCAGAAACTACAGCGACATTAACTCCAACCACCTTTCCTTGAATATCTAAAAGGGGCCCTCCTGAATTACCTGGATTTATAGCAGCATCAGTTTGGATTATGTTGTTTAATCTTTCTGACTGACCAAATCCGGAAGACGCAGTTATATTTCTCTGAAGACCGGAAACTATTCCCAAACTAACACTATTTGAAAATTCTCCGAGAGAATTACCGATTGCCACTACTGACTGACCTACTTTTAAATTGTCTGAATCACCTAATTCCAATGTAGGCATCGCTTCTTCACTTTCAATTTTTATAACTGCTATATCCAAAACGGGATGACGAGCAAGAACAGTTGCTTTGTACTCTTTTTCATCCTTGGTTATCACCGTATACTCAGCATCCTGATCTTCTACGACGTGTTTGTTGGTTACTATCAATCCATCCTCTGCCACCAAAAACCCACTTCCTCCACCCACCTCTTGCTTCTCTGTTTCTGACTCATCATCTCGTCTATTTTGGTTATATGAGTCAAAGAAAAAATCAAAAAAGTTTGGATTATCAAAAGAACTTCTAAACTTTGGGACATCCTTGGTCACTAAAATACTAACAACTGCTGGGGAGTTTTTCTCTACCACATCAATAACGGCAGATTCTCTCTGAATAACAGTTTCATTGTTAGTAACAATATGGGACTCCAAAAACTCACTAGCTACAAACCCAACACTAGCACCTAAAAACGAGAATAAAATAGCTAAAAAGATCACAATAAACCAAAGCTTGCTAGATTTGTTTCTTGGACTCTCCTTGTAAGTACTTTTTTCTATAACCTCTTGAGTTTCATTGTTTTTATTTTCCATATATTTTAAACTTAACTTTTAAGTGAATATATTATAACATTTTATTGAATACTTTTCAAAGAAATCATAAACCATGAAACATGAAGCATGAAGCATTTTATTATTTCACATAAAACATAAATATCAGTGATTGCGTGTGTCCAATTTCAACGATGAAAAACCTATCTCGCAGAGCAGGCAAGTTTAAACCAAGTGCGTAATTCGCATAAAATTTAAAAATTTTTAGATATTTTAATTTTGGTAATTTGAATTTATTTGGAGCTTGTAATTTGAAATTTGTAATTTATTTATAGAAATATCCCGTATTAACTCTAAAAACAATTCCTTACATTAAGAAAGATTATTTTTGAGATCTTGAGATAATTTTTAAATTATTCTATATTTCTTTTCTCTAAAGTTTCTTCGTTTTTAAACCAAGAGTAATAAACAACTGGAATAAAGAAAAGCATTATCGTTCCTGAAAATATAAGACCTGAAATTATAGCCCCTCCCAGACCTCTCCAAAGAGGGTCAGAAAGCGTAATTGGAATAAGGCCAATGATTGTAGTGGCTGATCCAAGAGCTATCGGCTCGAGACGACTCGAGGAAGCATCAGCAATAGCATCCTTGAGACTCATTTTCGACCTTAGGTTTAAATTTATCTTATCAATCAAGATAATAGAATTGTTTACAACAATTCCAAATAGTGCCAAAACACCTATCAGAGCTGGAAATGAAAGAGGTGTTCCTGTAAGAGCAAACACTATAAAGACTCCTGAAAGCGCTAGTGGTATAACTAGCATAACAATTACTGATTTTCTATAAGACCCTAATTGGATAACCAGAGTTGCTAAAATAAGCACAAAAGATAAAATCATCGCTTGCAATATTGATTGTATGGATTTCTCATTCTCCTCATTTGCGCCTCCAGTTTTCCAAGAGTATTCACTGCCTAAGTTTAGAGAATTAGCAAAGCTTTCAAGTTCTTCATTGACTAACGTTGGCGCATAACCCTCTCTTACACTCGCTGATACAGATAAAGTTCTTTTACTGTCCTCTCTGTTTATCTTGCTTGGATTGGCCTTTAATTTAAAGTCTCCAGTAGCAGCAATTGAGGTATTTTCATTGTCAGTTACAATCCCTAAGGAGGAAACCTCTTGAATATTTTCATCAACACGCAATACGATATCTCTCTCTTGAGATAGATCCTCCAGTTTAACATCATTATCGAGATCAAATCCATTGGTAAAAACTCTTACGAAAGAGCCTATGTCACTATTCTTGAGACCATCTTCTACAAGCTGATCTCTGTTTGGAACTACTATAATTTTCGAGGCGCCTCCTTCAATAGATTTGGTGATATTGGCAGCACCTGGTTGATTATTTAGATAGTCAACAATTTGATTGGCGTAATCATCCAATACCTTCAAATCAGGTCCAAGTAGCTTTATGTTTATATCTGCTCCTGCTGGCGGACCTCCGGAAAGTTCAACTACAGAGACTTCTCCCTGAGAGTAATTTTTGAATTCATTTCTCAATTTTTCCGCTATCGCAATAGAAGTTGCGCTTCTTTCTTTTTCCGGCCTGAGCAATAGAGTATAAAGAACTGAGTCAGGCTCTGAGCCTGTGGAAACATTTCCATCTGGACCTATTTTGGCCCCAATTTGAACTTGCACTGACTGAAGACCTTGTGTGTTCTTGAATCTTTCAGCTAAAGCTAGAGCTTCCTTTTTGGTTATATCTAGTTTTGTTCCTACGGGAAACTCTACTCCTACATAAATAAAGTCTGCATCTTCCTTGGGGAAAAACTCATTTACTACAAACCCAGCCGGGACCAACATAAAAGAAAATAGCGCAAATATAACAACTATTACCAAAGTTTTTACACGGGCTTTTTTTGAGCAAATCACTCTTTCAATGATATTCCTATAGTGACTAGACAATCCTTCAAAACTAATAACACCTCGCCCGAAGAGCTTGGCTGAACTGTCAAAAAATTTCTTTGTAAGTGGCTTCTTATAAAAATTATAGAATATACTCGCAAAACTTTTTCTAATAGTATAAATCACTAGCAAAAAGATTACAGATACTATTACTATGGGGGTTATTAGTGGATTTTCTATAAAAAAAGCTAGAATTCCGCCTATGAATGAAACTGAAAACAGAGCAAGGAGAAATATTTTGACTCTTTTTGGAACAGCAGGCTTGAGAAATGCGACTACTAGTGGAAGCGTTATAAATAATCCCACAATTAAAGAACCAATAAGTGTTGCTGAAACAACGATTGGAATAGGCCTAATAAATTCTCCAATTATTCCTGTAGCTAAAAGAAGTGGCGAGAACGCCCATACTGTCGTAATAGTTGTTACCAAAAGAGTTATTCTCAAGTCTTTCCAAACAAGAAGACCTGCTTCAATAGGTGAAAATTTACCTGATCCATAATAAGACGTTATAGCTGAAACTACTACAATAGTTACATCCACCAAGAGCCCTAGAGAAATCAACAAAGAAAACATCGACAAGAAGTTGAGGGATATATCGGTAATTTGCATGGAAATAAAAGAAAAAAGGAAAGAGAAAGGTATCGCCAGAGAGGCAATCAGTGCCTGCCTAATACCAAAAAAGAGTAGCAACATAATGAAAACCAATCCCATTGTTATAGAGAAGTTTCGAGTTAAGCTATTGAATTGCTCGTCAATTTCTTTGGCTGTAGAATAAACGGTTTTTATTTCAAATCTACCTTCTTGATTTTGGATTTTTTCATTTACCAGGGTCTTTGCTTCGGCAAAAGACCTATCTATTCTTTCAGACATATTTCTATAAATATTGAAAGTAATAGCTTTTTTTGTTTTCCTATCTTCTCCAATGAGATAAGCGTTGGCTTGACCAGGAGAAGGTCTCTCACTAATAACAGCAATATCTGAAAGCAAGTAGCTTGTCCCATTAATATTTACGCTTAGGTTGCGTAAATCCTTAATAGTATTAACAGAAGGGTCAACAGAGATGGCGAAAGAGTTTTTGTCACTATTCACTGATCCCGCTGGATGAGAAGAAATAGTGCTCTGAATCGATTGTGCTAAAGCAAAAACATTTACGCCTATAGCTTTCATAATTTCAGGTCTTATCAATATCTGAATTTCCTGATTTTCTATCCCACTAGTTTCTACTCGATCTATTTTAGATAAATTCTCAAGCTCGTCTTTGAGTTCTTGTGAAAATTTGTTTAAAGAAACATCATCTATATTGGAAACCATAGAAAAAGTCCAAATAGGCTGATTTTCAAAATCCAAAGAATTAACTATTGGATCTGTAGCATCTTCCGGCAAATCAGAAACGGAGCTTACAGCTGTTTGCACATCTATTTCTGCCTTGCTGATATCAACATCTGAAAAAAACTGAATGGTTATACCTGAGCGACCTTCGGTAGAAGTTGACGAAAGCGTATCTATATCACTAAGTCCCTTGATTTTATCTTCAAGGGGAATTGTGACCAAAGATTCGACATCTTCTGAGTTAGCTCCAGGAAGAGCAGTCGAAACAAAAACAATCGGAATCTCAACTTCTGGATTTAGATTTCTAGGAACATTTATGTAGCTAAAAACACCTCCTAAAATAAGTACCAAAATAAATAAGACTACTATTCTTATGTTATTGAAGTAACCCCAGGAAAATAAACCAAAATCTTTGGGATTGAATTTTAACTTAGAAAGATAGGAAACTTTCTCATTTTCTTTCTTATCAGCTATTTGATATTTTTCTTTTCCCATGTTCTCTTGCGAATTTTTATCCATAATTCTATTTTTCTATCTTCGAAACATTGTCTCCTTCGAAAACATTTCTATTTAAAATAATTTCATCCGAAACACTTAACCCTTCAAGAACCTGGACAAATTGTCCATAAACATTTCCCAGCTCCACCTCCCTGCTCTCTGCCGCACCATTCACAAACAAAAAGACATAAGCCTTATCTTGAGTAAGCTGCACAGCATCAATCGGAATCATAGGGGAAAATGATTTTTCAATGCCATTTTCCAGAGGAACTTCCAATTTTACAAATCCTTGATTAGCTACATCGCCCAGATAATCACTTGGGATTTCATACAAAACCGAGTACTGCTGATTGTTTGTAGCTTCTTTGGAAATATAAACTGGATTAACCGGAACACTCTGACCATTTATATATAGAAGAGAAGGTTTTTCTACCGATATCATCTTGGCCAAATTTAAAGAAAGCAAGACCTCAATAGTGCCTGCCTCATAATCACTAACAAAAGAAATCAGGGGTTCCCCGACTTGCACTCTATCACCTTTGTTAATATGAATCTTCTCTATTCTTCCATCTGTTGGTGATGATGGATAATGAAGAGCGTTTGCAATTTGAGATTTTTTTAGATTCAAGTTTCTCACATCTCTCGCCAATTCCAAGTTTCTTTTTTGAATCGTGATTTGCTTCCTCGAAATTCCGTTTATCTCATCATCAGTTTTTGGAACGTCATCTCTTTGAAAATCAAGAACATCTTCATTTTTTTCATAAGTTATATCTCCAACCTCCTTGTTTTTGAGAGCAATTTGCTCGTCTACCGCAGACAAGCTTGATCCCTGATAAGTATCACCAATATAAACAAGTGCGGCACCCTTTGAAACATTTTGACCTTCTTTTACATTTACACTGCGTACAATTCCACTAGATGTAGCTTTTATAGTTACAACATTTTTTTTATCAACCTTTCCGGGAAAACTAACGTAAGGAGACTCACTAAAAGAAAAAATTTCTGTTTCCTTGGCTTGAACTAAACCTTCCTCCTGAGCCTCTTCAGGCTCTCTAATGATACTTCCCACCACAATGAGTGCGAGAAGAACTCCTAATAACAAAAAGAAGCTTATCATAGGAAACCTAGTGACTGCTTTTTTGACAAAATTCTTTATTCTCCTAAACATACTTTTTAAATTTTAAATAAATAATATAATCCATTAACATCAGAATATTTCAATGTTATATAAACCTAACATATTTGTCAACACCTTTGGACAAAAAATGTCATCGCCTCTTAAAAAAATAACACAAAATAGCCAACTTTGGAAGCTTGAATTCAAGCTCAAGCACACCTGAAGAATTATACTCCGATTAATTTACAAATCAAGCTCCTTGAAAAAAATTTTCAAAGAGCTTGCAGTCTTGAAATGCATCATAAAAAAGAACGTACTTGAGTACGTTCTAGAAAAGATAAATTTTTGGCTTTAGCGAAGTCGACTTCGCTAAAGCCAAAAATTTATCTTTTCTAGAACGTACTCAAGTACGTTCTTTTTTATGATGCATTTCAAGACTGCAAGCTCTTTGAAAATTTTTTTCAAGGAGCTTGATTTGTAAATTAATCGGAGTATAATTCTTCAGGTGTGCTTGAGCTTGAATTCAAGCTTCCAAAGTTGGCTATTTTGTGTTATTTTTTTAAGAGGCGATGACATTTTTTGTCCAAAGGTGTTGACAAATATGTTAGGTTTATATAACATTGAAATATTCTGATGTTAATGGATTATATTATTTATTTAAAATTTAAAAAGTATGTTTAGGAGAATAAAGAATTTTGTCAAAAAAGCAGTCACTAGGTTTCCTATGATAAGCTTCTTTTTGTTATTAGGAGTTCTTCTCGCACTCATTGTGGTGGGAAGTATCATTAGAGAGCCTGAAGAGGCTCAGGAGGAAGGTTTAGTTCAAGCCAAGGAAACAGAAATTTTTTCTTTTAGTGAGTCTCCTTACGTTAGTTTTCCCGGAAAGGTTGATAAAAAAAATGTTGTAACTATAAAAGCTACATCTAGTGGAATTGTACGCAGTGTAAATGTAAAAGAAGGTCAAAATGTTTCAAAGGGTGCCGCACTTGTTTATATTGGTGATACTTATCAGGGATCAAGCTTGTCTGCGGTAGACGAGCAAATTGCTCTCAAAAACAAGGAGGTTGGAGATATAACTTATGAAAAAAATGAAGATGTTCTTGATTTTCAAAGAGATGACGTTCCAAAAACTGATGATGAGATAAACGGAATTTCGAGGAAGCAAATCACGATTCAAAAAAGAAACTTGGAATTGGCGAGAGATGTGAGAAACTTGAATCTAAAAAAATCTCAAATTGCAAACGCTCTTCATTATCCATCATCACCAACAGATGGAAGAATAGAGAAGATTCATATTAACAAAGGTGATAGAGTGCAAGTCGGGGAACCCCTGATTTCTTTTGTTAGTGATTATGAGGCAGGCACTATTGAGGTCTTGCTTTCTTTAAATTTGGCCAAGATGATATCGGTAGAAAAACCTTCTCTTCTATATATAAATGGTCAGAGTGTTCCGGTTAATCCAGTTTATATTTCCAAAGAAGCTACAAACAATCAGCAGTACTCGGTTTTGTATGAAATCCCAAGTGATTATCTGGGCGATGTAGCTAATCAAGGATTTGTAAAATTGGAAGTTCCTCTGGAAAATGGCATTGAAAAATCATTTTCCCCTATGATTCCGATTGATGCTGTGCAGCTTACTCAAGATAAGGCTTATGTCTTTTTGTTTGTGAATGGTGCGGCAGAGAGCAGGGAGGTGGAGCTGGGAAATGTTTATGGACAATTTGTCCAGGTTCTTGAAGGGTTAAGTGTTTCGGATGAAATTATTTTAAATAGAAATGTTTTCGAAGGAGACAATGTTTCGAAGATAGAAAAATAGAATTATGGATAAAAATTCGCAAGAGAACATGGGAAAAGAAAAATATCAAATAGCTGATAAGAAAGAAAATGAGAAAGTTTCCTATCTTTCTAAGTTAAAATTCAATCCCAAAGATTTTGGTTTATTTTCCTGGGGTTACTTCAATAACATAAGAATAGTAGTCTTATTTATTTTGGTACTTATTTTAGGAGGTGTTTTTAGCTACATAAATGTTCCTAGAAATCTAAATCCAGAAGTTGAGATTCCGATTGTTTTTGTTTCGACTGCTCTTCCTGGAGCTAACTCAGAAGATGTCGAATCTTTGGTCACAATTCCCCTTGAAGATAAAATCAAGGGACTTAGTGATATAGATACGCTTTCGTCAACTTCTACCGAAGGTCGCTCAGGTATAACCATTCAGTTTTTTTCAGATGTTGATATCAGCAAGGCAGAAATAGATGTGCAAACAGCTGTAAGCTCCGTTTCTGATTTGCCGGAAGATGCTACAGATCCAATAGTTAATTCTTTGGATTTTGAAAATCAGCCTATTTGGACTTTTTCTATGGTTTCCAATATAGATGATGTTTCTTTAAACAAATTTTCACAAGAACTCAAAGACGAGCTTGAGAATTTATCTAAAATAGATCGAGTAGAAACTAGTGGGATAGAAAATCAGGAAATTCAGATATTGATAAGACCTGAAATTATGAAAGCTATAGGCGTAAATGTTTTTGCTTTAGCACAATCGATTCAGAGCACTATTTCTTCTCATCCAGCGGGATCAGTGAATAGTGACAAAAACTCTTTCGCCATCTCTGTTGACCCTTCTGTTAATACTATTAAGGATTTACGCAACCTAAGCGTAAATATTAATGGGACAAGCTACTTGCTTTCAGATATTGCTGTTATTAGTGAGAGACCTTCTCCTGGTCAAGCCAACGCTTATCTCATTGGAGAAGATAGGAAAACAAAAAAAGCTATTACTTTCAATATTTATAGAAATATGTCTGAAAGAATAGATAGGTCTTTTGCCGAAGCAAAGACCCTGGTAAATGAAAAAATCCAAAATCAAGAAGGTAGATTTGAAATAAAAACCGTTTATTCTACAGCCAAAGAAATTGACGAGCAATTCAATAGCTTAACTCGAAACTTCTCTATAACAATGGGATTGGTTTTCATTATGTTGCTACTCTTTTTTGGTATTAGGCAGGCACTGATTGCCTCTCTGGCGATACCTTTCTCTTTCCTTTTTTCTTTTATTTCCATGCAAATTACCGATATATCCCTCAACTTCTTGTCGATGTTTTCTTTGTTGATTTCTCTAGGGCTCTTGGTGGATGTAACTATTGTAGTAGTTTCAGCTATAACGTCTTATTATGGATCAGGTAAATTTTCACCTATTGAAGCAGGTCTTCTTGTTTGGAAAGACTTGAGAATAACTCTTTTGGTAACAACTATTACGACAGTATGGGCGTTCTCGCCACTTCTTTTAGCTACAGGAATAATTGGAGAATTTATTAGGCCTATTCCAATCGTTGTTTCAGCAACACTTATTGGTTCTTTAATTGTGGGATTATTTATAACGCTTCCACTAGTAGTCGCATTTCTCAAGCCTGCTGTTCCAAAAAGAGTCAAAATATTTCTCCTTGCTCTGTTTTCAGTTTCATTCATAGGCGGAATTCTAGCTTTTTTTATAGAAAATCCACTAATAACCCCCATAGTAATAGTATCTGTAATCTTTTTGCTAGTGATTTATACTATTAGAAAAAGTTTTGCGAGTATATTCTATAATTTTTATAAGAAGCCACTTACAAAGAAATTTTTTGACAGTTCAGCCAAGCTCTTCGGGCGAGGTGTTATTAGTTTTGAAGGATTGTCTAGTCACTATAGGAATATCATTGAAAGAGTGATTTGCTCAAAAAAAGCCCGTGTAAAAACTTTGGTAATAGTTGTTATATTTGCGCTATTTTCTTTTATGTTGGTCCCGGCTGGGTTTGTAGTAAATGAGTTTTTCCCCAAGGAAGATGCAGACTTTATTTATGTAGGAGTAGAGTTTCCCGTAGGAACAAAACTAGATATAACCAAAAAGGAAGCTCTAGCTTTAGCTGAAAGATTCAAGAACACACAAGGTCTTCAGTCAGTGCAAGTTCAAATTGGGGCCAAAATAGGTCCAGATGGAAATGTTTCCACAGGCTCAGAGCCTGACTCAGTTCTTTATACTCTATTGCTCAGGCCGGAAAAAGAAAGAAGCGCAACTTCTATTGCGATAGCGGAAAAATTGAGAAATGAATTCAAAAATTACTCTCAGGGAGAAGTCTCTGTAGTTGAACTTTCCGGAGGTCCGCCAGCAGGAGCAGATATAAACATAAAGCTACTTGGACCTGATTTGAAGGTATTGGATGATTACGCCAATCAAATTGTTGACTATCTAAATAATCAACCAGGTGCTGCCAATATCACCAAATCTATTGAAGGAGGCGCCTCGAAAATTATAGTAGTTCCAAACAGAGATCAGCTTGTAGAAGATGGTCTCAAGAATAGTGACATAGGCTCTTTCGTAAGAGTTTTTACCAATGGATTTGATCTCGATAATGATGTTAAACTGGAGGATCTATCTCAAGAGAGAGATATCGTATTGCGTGTTGATGAAAATATTCAAGAGGTTTCCTCCTTAGGGATTGTAACTGACAATGAAAATACCTCAATTGCTGCTACTGGAGACTTTAAATTAAAGGCCAATCCAAGCAAGATAAACAGAGAGGACAGTAAAAGAACTTTATCTGTATCAGCGAGTGTAAGAGAGGGTTATGCGCCAACGTTAGTCAATGAAGAACTTGAAAGCTTTGCTAATTCTCTAAACTTAGGCAGTGAATACTCTTGGAAAACTGGAGGCGCAAATGAGGAGAATGAGAAATCCATACAATCAATATTGCAAGCGATGATTTTATCTTTTGTGCTTATTTTAGCAACTCTGGTTATCCAATTAGGGTCTTATAGAAAATCAGTAATTGTTATGCTAGTTATACCACTAGCGCTTTCAGGAGTCTTTATAGTGTTTGCTCTTACAGGAACACCTCTTTCATTTCCAGCTCTGATAGGTGTTTTGGCACTATTTGGAATTGTTGTAAACAATTCTATTATCTTGATTGATAAGATAAATTTAAACCTAAGGTCGAAAATGAGTCTCAAGGATGCTATTGCTGATGCTTCCTCGAGTCGTCTCGAGCCGATAGCTCTTGGATCAGCCACTACAATCATTGGCCTTATTCCAATTACGCTTTCTGACCCTCTTTGGAGAGGTCTGGGAGGGGCTATAATTTCAGGTCTTATATTTTCAGGAACGATAATGCTTTTCTTTATTCCAGTTGTTTATTACTCTTGGTTTAAAAACGAAGAAACTTTAGAGAAAAGAAATATAGAATAATTTAAAAATTATCTCAAGATCTCAAAAATAATCTTTCTTAATGTAAGGAATTGTTTTTAGAGTTAATACGGGATATTTCTATAAATAAATTACAAATTTCAAATTACAAGCTCCAAATAAATTCAAATTACCAAAATTAAAATATCTAAAAATTTTTAAATTTTATGCGAATTACGCACTTGGTTTAAACTTGCCTGCTCTGCGAGATAGGTTTTTCATCGTTGAAATTGGACACACGCAATCACTGATATTTATGTTTTATGTGAAATAATAAAATGCTTCATGCTTCATGTTTCATGGTTTATGATTTCTTTGAAAAGTATTCAATAAAATGTTATAATATATTCACTTAAAAGTTAAGTTTAAAATATATGGAAAATAAAAACAATGAAACTCAAGAGGTTATAGAAAAAAGTACTTACAAGGAGAGTCCAAGAAACAAATCTAGCAAGCTTTGGTTTATTGTGATCTTTTTAGCTATTTTATTCTCGTTTTTAGGTGCTAGTGTTGGGTTTGTAGCTAGTGAGTTTTTGGAGTCCCATATTGTTACTAACAATGAAACTGTTATTCAGAGAGAATCTGCCGTTATTGATGTGGTAGAGAAAAACTCCCCAGCAGTTGTTAGTATTTTAGTGACCAAGGATGTCCCAAAGTTTAGAAGTTCTTTTGATAATCCAAACTTTTTTGATTTTTTCTTTGACTCATATAACCAAAATAGACGAGATGATGAGTCAGAAACAGAGAAGCAAGAGGTGGGTGGAGGAAGTGGGTTTTTGGTGGCAGAGGATGGATTGATAGTAACCAACAAACACGTCGTAGAAGATCAGGATGCTGAGTATACGGTGATAACCAAGGATGAAAAAGAGTACAAAGCAACTGTTCTTGCTCGTCATCCCGTTTTGGATATAGCAGTTATAAAAATTGAAAGTGAAGAAGCGATGCCTACATTGGAATTAGGTGATTCAGACAATTTAAAAGTAGGTCAGTCAGTAGTGGCAATCGGTAATTCTCTCGGAGAATTTTCAAATAGTGTTAGTTTGGGAATAGTTTCCGGTCTTCAGAGAAATATAACTGCGTCTTCCGGATTTGGTCAGTCAGAAAGATTAAACAACATAATCCAAACTGATGCTGCTATAAATCCAGGTAATTCAGGAGGGCCCCTTTTAGATATTCAAGGAAAGGTGGTTGGAGTTAATGTCGCTGTAGTTTCTGGAGCTCAAAGTATTGGATTTGCTCTGCCTGTGGAGCAAATAAAGAATATAGTAAACCAGGTTGAAGAAGGCGGGGAGTTTCAAGTTCCTTTTCTTGGAATAAGATACGTTCCTATTGATGAAGGAATTCAGGAGAGCAACAATCTCCCTTATGATTACGGAGTATTAATAATTAGAGGTGAAAAAATTACTGATTTGGCAGTTGTTCCCGGATCTCCAGCGGATAAAGCTGGTTTGGTGGAAAATGATATCGTTTTAGAGATTGAAGGTGAAAAAATAACAGAGGACAATCCATTGGCAGCTGCTATAGCTGAATACGATATTGAAGAGGAGATAGAATTAAAGATTTGGCACAAAGGAGAGGAGAAAGAAGTAGATGTTTTATTGGAGGAGATTAAATAATTCTCAAAAATTAAATTTGGCCTATTGTGAAAAATATAAAAAATGTATAATCGGAGGTATTAAGATTAATTTGGGTCGATGTTTAAAAAATATTTTTTAAGCTACAAATTAATTTTTATAATTAATAAAATAATCAAAAAACAAAAATGATAAAAAATAAAAAAATACTAATACTCTCTGTCATGATGCTTACCTTTGCCTTTTCGCTAACAACTGTTTTTGCCAAAAGTGATAATGCAAATGTTAAAAATGATAATGCAAAAAAAGAAAACAGCAGTGAAAGTAGTAATAGTAAAAACAATAGCAAGAAAAGTGTAAAATCGAAAGAATTGAAAAATTTTGAAAAGCCAAAAGATAACAAGTCCAATGCCCAGGCTTACAAAGATAAGACCAGTGAAGTAGCCAATAATTTAAAAAATGTTGGTAAAGACAAGAGAAATCAAGTTAATGTTGCGAGGGGGAATTCATCGGAGACTATGGAAAATGAAGAGGTAGATGCTGACGAAAATATTGATGAGAGTGTAGAAGCGGAAGCTGAAGTAGTAGCCGAAGACATCGAGGAATCCAATGAACAGATTGCTGAGACTATCAAAAAAGTAGAAAGTCAAAACAAGTTCAAGAAATTTTTAGTAGGAACAGATTACAAAAATCTTGGTCAGCTTAGAAGTAGCTTGGCGCACAATGAAAATCAGATAAGAAAATTAACCAAGCTTTCAACTAGGATTAACGATGATAATTACATGGAAGAAGGCATGGATACAGAAACCCAGGAGCAGATTCAGGATCAATTAGTGACCTTGATGCAAGAAAGAGAGAGGATCAAAACAGTTCTCCAGGAGGGTCAAGAAGGTTTTAGTATCTTGGGTTGGTTTGGAAAATTATTTGGGACAAAGACACAAGAGGTTGAGGTGGATGAAGAGAATGAAGAGGATCTCGAAGAAGAAGTTGTAACCGCTTTAGAAGGTGAGAGCGACGAGATGATTGAAGAAGATGGAAGTGATGATAATATAAATGGAATTGAAGATGAAGAACAAGAAGTGATGGAAGACGTTGTTGTAGATGAAAATGCAGTTTTAGAATAATACATTTTGATTTTAGAAAATGAAACCTAAAAAAGAGCGTACTTTTTGCGTGCGTTCTTTTGATTTTCTAGAAAGTATTAATTTCAAAAATTATTAGTTTTAAAATAAAATTTAATCTAAGGTAATTATCATTTTTTCTGTTATGTGTTACTATGAAAATGTTTTACTATTAAAATAAATTATATATGAATAAAGATCAGCTGATATTTTTAGACACAGAAACTACTGGGGCTGGTGCAGAGGATAGGTTGTGCCAAGTGGCTTATAATTTCCAGGGAAAGGAGTTTGAGGCTCTTTTTAAGCCTTGTTTGCCAATAAGTATAGATGCGATGACAGTATCCCACATAACCAATAAAATGGTCCAAGAAAAAGAGGTTTTTGAAGGCTCAGAAATGTTCGATCATCTCAAGAAAATTCTTTCTGAAGGAAATATTTTAGTAGCTCACAACGCAAAGTTTGATGTAGAAATGCTAAAAAAAGAAGGCTTGGAAATTCCCTATGTAATCGATACTCTAAAAGTTATTCAACACCTAGACGTAAAGGCAGAGATTCCAAAATATAATATGCAATATTTGAGATATTATTTTGATATTGATTTGGAAGATGCTACTGCTCATGATGCTTTGGGAGATATACGAGTTTTGGAAAAACTTTTTGATTTATTTTTTGACAAAATGGAAGCAGAGGGAAAGGATGAAGAATCGATAATCAAAGAAATGATAGAAATTTCTGCTCGTCCAGTGCTCATAAAAAAATTTAATTTTGGCAAATACAATGGAGTAGCCGTAGAAGAAGTTGCCAAAACTGACTCAGGATATCTAAGATGGCTTCTCAATGAAAAGATAAAAACTAGAGATCAAGATGGTGATAATGATGAAAACTGGATTTATACATTAGAGAATTATTTGAAGTAGGCATGAAACATGTAGCATGGAACACGTAACATGAAACATAGAAAGCAGCTTATTTGAACATTTAATTACAAGAGAAGAGCCCAATAAAAAAAGAAATAAAAGAATATATAAATTTATTTCGAAAAAAAGTCGAGAAACTTTGGATGCGATTTGTTTTATTGAAAAGAATTATACTTAGTTGAAAAATAAATTTTGAGATATAAAAACCCGCCACTAGAGTGGCGGGTTGATTTTTTTACGCTTTAGAAACATTTGTTGCACTTAGGCCTTTAGGACCGTCAGTAGCTTCAAATGTAACTTTATCGCCTTCTTTCAGATCATTGAATTCAACATCTTGAAGTTCAGAAGCGTGAAAGAAAATATCTTTCTCTTCTCCCTCTTGAGATATGAAGCCAAATCCTCTGTCAGTAAGACGAGCAATTGTTCCATTGTTCATCTGTGTGAAATAGCTAGTTTATTAAGTTTTCAAACTCGGGGACTGCTTAATTCAAACTCGACTTAGCTTTTTCCACAGTTCCGACTTGATATAGAAATACTAGCATAGTAGGGGGTTGTTGTCAAGCTGGAACCCCTACGAATTACGAATTTTACGAAGCTACGAACAAGAATAGTCGACAAATAATTGATAATTTTATTCGTAATTTCGTATGAGTTCGTACTTCTTAGAGACTTACGCTGGACAAATTTTTTTTTATTGTGTATAATTTGTTCTAGTTTTCGATTAATGAAATTGTTGATCAAAAGTTGAAAAAATCCATTCATAAGATATATTCGATATAGCATTTATGGGCCGGTAGGCTTCCCAGTCATTCGACGGGACATGCATCTGGTGGAGCGGAGATTGCTCACTAGTTCTCAATCTCTTACACAGAGAATGCAGCAGGTCCGTAGATAAAATTAAGAATTTACAATTAAATAAATCCCCATTCATAATATGGGCCGGTAGCTCATCTGGTAGAGCGCCTCCCTTGCACGGAGGAGGCAGCGGGTTCAAGTCCTGTCCGGTCCACATAAAAAAATCCACGAATGTGGTTTTTTTATTTGGACGGAAGAAAGCAAAGAGTTTTGCTTTCGTCAGGACTTGAAAGCCGCCCAATCTAATGAAGTGGATGAGAATATAAACCTCACATTTTTACACACTTAAGCATAAAATTAAATACACATTTAAATACCCATTTTTCCCTTTGAGCCCTTTCCTCCCTTTGAATAGGATATGCTTTTTTAATATCAAAACATCCATAAATTTTATAAAAGATATAAGAAAAATTATTCCCACCCAACGCTTAACTGTTAACTAGTCATCCAAATTTTCTAGCTGGCACAAAAGAGAAATTAATTTTCTTAGTTTTTAAATACACATTTAAATACACATTTAAATGTGTATTTTTTTTGAGAGTATTGATATTCTCTTTAAAATCTAAAAGTATAAATTACAAGTTAAAAACTAAATAAGTTATACACACTGCTTGTGTTGACAGGTGAGAGGTGGTGGGTTAAAATACCATTGTAGTAATAAAAAGTGGGTAAAAGTGGGTAATTATATATTCTGTAAATAATCTGAAAAAACCCAATACTTAAAAACTAAATCCATGTTCATAGGAGAGTATCAGCATACAATTGATCCTAAAAGAAGAGTGGCTATGCCATCGAAATGTCGAGGTGGTCTTGGAAATAAAGTGGTTGTAACTAGAGGTATGGATAAATGTTTATTTATTTACCCAATGAGTACCTGGGAGAAGTTAGCTGAAAAGTTAGGAAATCTTCCAGTGGGAGAGTCCGGTACGAGAAGTTTTATCCGCCTTATGTTAGCCGGAGCAACTGATGTGGAGATTGATAAGCAGGGAAGGATTTTGATTCCAGACTATCTTAGAGAATACGCGGGTCTAAAAAAAGATGTAACAGTGGCTGGACTTTTTGATAGATTAGAAGTTTGGGATAGAACAAAGTGGATAGCTTATAAAAATAAAGCTGAAAAAAATAGTGACGAAATAGCTGAGCAATTAGGAAAATTAGGAGTTTATTAAGCTAGGTTTTAGGTGTTAGCTTTTAGCTTATAGAGTTAATAAGATAGTAAATCTAAAAGCTAATTTCTAAAAGCTAATGAAGCTAAGAATATGACTAGTCATAACGCAGTATTATTAAAAGAGGCGATAGAGAGTTTAAATATTAAAAAAGGAGATACTGTAGTGGATGCAACTTTAGGAGGGGGAGGACATAGCCGCAAAATATTGGAAGTGATTGGCGATGAAGGAACTTTGATAGCGATCGATAGAGATGTGGAAGCGATAGGTCGTTTTGCAGGGCTTTCTTCTGAAAGCTTTGCTCCAGAACAAATAGTTTTCAAAAAAGATAATTTGATTTTAGTTCATGAGAATTTTTGTAAATTAAAAGATATTTTAGATAGTTTGAACATAAAAAATGCCTGCCTGCCGGTAGGCAAGGTAGATGCAATATTGGCTGATTTTGGAATTTCTTCTGATCAGCTAGATAGCAATGAAAGGGGGTTTAGTTTTTTATCTGATGCAGATCTGGATATGAGAATGGATAATTCTTGCAAAGAGGGAAACGATTTAACTGCTGAAAATATTTTAAATGAATATTCAAAAGAAGAATTGATAAGAATATTTAGAGAGTATGGAGAGGAACAGTATGCTTCGCAGATTGCCAAAAATATTATTGAGTCCAGGAAGGAGAAGAAAATCAAAACCACATTCGAACTAGTTGAAATTATAAGTAGCTCTATTCCCTTAAAGTACAAGCATAAAAAAATACATTTTGCTACCAAAATTTTTCAAGCGCTCCGCATAGAAGTAAATGATGAGTTAAAAAGTATTGATAAGTTTACCAGAGATGCTATTGATGTTCTAAAAACTGGAAAAAGATTAGTGGTCATATCATTTCATTCGGGAGAGGATCGGGTGGTCAAAGATATATTCAAGAAAGAAGAGAAGGACTGTGTGTGTCCTCCAGAATTCCCAGTTTGTAGGTGTGAGAAAGAATCTCGTGTAAAGATAATAACCAAAAAACCAGTCGTAGCTAGTGAAGATGAGATTTCAGACAATCCCAGATCTCGAAGTGCTAAGATGCGAGTTATTGAGAAAAAATAGTGAAAAGCGACCCGAATTTGCAAATTTTCACCCGAATTATTCGAATAAGCTAAATAATTGTTAACATTATACTAGCATCAATTCGGGTCATTCGAGTGTTTATCAACAATTCGAGTCGCATTATATAAAAAATAAAAACAAAAAAATTAAAATGAACAGAAAAATCAATAAAAATGAAAATAAATCCAATAGATTTGGGTTTACCAAAACCAAAGTAACCTTGATAGTATTCGCTTTAGTTGTTTGCGTGTCTTATTTGGGAATTATAAACATAAGTGCTGTTAAGGGTTATGAAATAAGAAAAATTGAGAACAAGATCTCTGAAGTCAGAAAAGAAAACAAAAAACTTCAAATAGAGGTAGCTGAGCTAAGTTCTTCTTATAATATAAAAAATGAAATTGAAAATTTAAATATGGTAGAGGCCGAGGATATCGTGTATATTAGTGAAAGCGAGCAATCACTTGCTGTTAAGAAATAGGGGGTAATTTTTTTAAACTATGCACTCGAGACTGGCATCAAAAAGAAAGAATAAGAATTTTTCTGTAGGTGGTCAAAGGTTGTATATTTTGGCTGCCTCTATTGTGGTTTTGGGAGCAGTTGTTTTTTTGAGGCTATATGTTTTGCAAATAACCAATCATTCAAAATACATAGCTATAGCTGAGGGTCAACACAGAGCCTTTAGCGAGATTACAGCAAAAAGAGGGGAGGTTTATCTAAAAAATAAAAAAGGAAATTATCCTTTGGCTGTAAACCGTGATTATCTCATGGTTTTTTTGGAACCAAAATTAGTTGAAGACAGAGATTCTGTCATCAAGGATGTTAGTCATATTTTAGGGTTAGCAAGATCTGAGGTGAAAGAAAAGCTTTCTGATCCTGAAGATATGTTTGAGATTCTTAAAAGAAAAGTTTCAGAAGAAGAGGCTGAGAAAATAAGAAAGTTAGATTTGCAAGGAGTAAAAATAACCAGCGAGACTTTTAGGTATTATCCAGGAGAAGAGCTAGCATCTCACGTAGTGGGTTTTGTCGGATCTGACGGAGAAAAATTAAGAGGTATGTATGGAATTGAGTCTTTTTGGGAAGAAGATTTAAAAGGTGAAAATGGGAAACTCTCTCAAGAAAGAGATAGTCTTGGAAGGTGGATATCTATAGCCGAAAGAGATCTGGTCCCAGCTCAAAATGGAGTAGATATGGTGTTAACTATAAATGAAGATGTTCAATATGAGACCGAGAAAATATTAAAAGAATTTGCCAAAAAGCATGAAGCTGATGAAGGGAGTATCGTTGTTCAGGAGGTTAAAACAGGAAAAATTTTGGCTATGGCTAATTTTCCAGATTTTAGTCCCAATAAATTTGGGGAAGTCGAGGATATGTCTCATTTTATAAATTCATCAGTCAGTAATGCTTATGAAACAGGGTCTGTTTTCAAAACTATAACTCTTGCGGCAGGTATTGATTCTGGAGTTATCGAGCCCTCAAGTACTTATATGGATACTGGAATTGTTTATGAGGCTGGATATGAGATTGAAAACTCAGATTTCAAAGCCTATGGAGAGCAAAATATGACTCAAGTTCTGGAAAAATCCTTAAATACCGGAGTTATTTTTATAGAAAAACTCATTGGCAATAAGCGTTTTGCTGAATACATTAGGCGATTTGGGTTTGGAGAGCAAACAGGAGTACCTTTGCCAGGAGAGTCGTCTGGAGATATTAGAAATTTGAGTTATTTAAATAGGGATATCCAATTTTTTACTGCTGCTTACGGACAAGGCCTTACAGCTACTCCTATTCAGTTAGCCAATGCCTATTCAGCAATCGCTAATGGTGGTAAACTTATGAAACCTAAAATAGTTGATAAGATTATTTATCCAGATGGAAAAGAGAAGTTTTTTGAAGAGGAGGTTTTGAGGGAGGTTATCAAGCCAGAAACATCTCAGAAAATGATAAAAATGCTTAAAAGTGTTGTTAAAAATGGACACGGAAAAAGAGCTAGTGTTCCAGGCTATAGTGTAGGAGGGAAAACAGGTACGGCTCAAGTTGCAAAATCTGGAGAAAAAGGATATGAAGATGATATTACTATAGGCTCTTTTGCTGGGATTGCTCCAATAGAAGACCCGAAATTTACTGTTGTAGTAAAAATTACTAATCCCAAGGATGTTATTTGGGCTGAGTCTAGTGCTGCACCGGCATTTTCTGAAGTTATGAAGTTTTTGCTAACTTATTATAATGTAGAACCTGAAAAATAACCCCAAACACCCATCAAGCACCCTAAAATCCCCAACATCCCCAAACACCCTAAAAAATCCCCAAACACCCCAACATCCTCAAACACCTCCAAAACTAAAACCCATTCCACCCCTTAATCCCTTTCTTCCCTTTGATAAAATAATTATTTGAGGAAGCTCCACAATTACAATCAAGATGGTAGTCATTATTATAAACAAATTTTTATGAATAACAAATCAAAAAAAATACTTTATTTAGAGAAAATTCTTCGTTTCATGGCGACAGCTGTTATCAAGATTAGGAAGCCTAAGATTGTTGGGATAACCGGATCAGTAGGGAAAACTTCAACCAAAGAGGCTGTATATCTTGTTTTAAGTCAGAACTTCAAAACAAGGAAAAATGAAGAAAATTATAACAATGAAATAGGCGTCCCGCTCACGATAATTGGTGCAAAAACTGGTGGCAAAAACCCTTTTAAATGGCTGTGGGTCTTGGTTAGGTGGTTTTTTGCTCTCATTTGCCCTTGGGGTTATCCAAAAATTTTAGTTTTAGAGCTAGCTATTGATAGGCCTGGAGATATGGAATATCTGGTTGACTTTATACCAGTAGATGTGGGTATTTTGACCAATATTTCGGCAAGTCATTTGGAGTTTTTTGAGGACATCAATTCAATTGCGCGAGAAAAAAGTATTTTGATTAAATCAGTATCAGGAAATGGCCTGGCAATTGTAAATAATGATAATGAAATTATAAGAAAAATTAAAGAGAAGCTGGATGTTAAAGTTATTGATTTTGGTATCAAAAATAAGTCCAAGATATTGGCAAGTGATATAAATTTCAATTACGATGATAAAGAAGAGAAACTTAGAGGACTTAGTTTCAAGCTCAATTATGAAGGCAATTTTTTGCCAATTCGCTTGCATCATATCATTGCCAAACATCATATATATTCAGTTTTAGCAGCGGTAGCTGTTGGAAATTATTTTAAAATAAATTTTATAGATGCAGCTAAGTCTCTTGAAAAAATCATGCCACCTGACGGTCGCATGAAACTTGTGGACGGATTTATGGATAAAAGTATTATTGTGGATGATACTTACAACTCATCTCCAGTTTCAGCTAAAGCAGCTCTAGAGACACTAGAGGACACCTTAGCTAAAAGAAGGGTGGCTGTGCTTGGTGATATGCTGGAACTAGGAAGCTATTCAAAACAAGGTCATAAGGAGGTTATCAGGGAAGTCCTAGGTAGGGATTTTGAAAAACTGGTTATTGTTGGCAGAAAGATGAAAGAAGCTAAAGATAGTATTTGTGCTAAAGAAGATTGTGAAAGTAAAATAATTTACTTTGAGACACCTGATGAAGCTGGTGACTTCTTGAGGAGAAATATGCAGATAGGTGACTTGATACTGGTAAAAGGATCTCAGTCTATGCGCATGGAGAAGGTTGTGGAAAAAATTATGAAAAACCCGAGTGATGCTGATAAAATTTTATGTAGGCAATCCAAAAAATGGAAAAATAAAAAATTTCAAGTCGTTTAGCTAGATATTTATCTCAAGGTTCAACCTTTGGCGTGCCAAAGGTTGAATCTTGATAATACACCTCCTCAATCACCCATCAACCACCCCAACATCCTCAATCACCCTAAAACTAAAACCCCTTCCACCCCTTAAACCCTTTCCTCCCTTTAATATTTTTTTCATTACTTTCCCTTCAAAAATAGCTAAAAAAACAAATTTTTTCCAAAAATGAGGTTGAAAAAATACTTTTTCAACCTCATTTTTTTCGTGTTTTTTTGTACTTATTTGCCTGTGGAAAAGTAATGTTTAAACGCTTGTGAGTTTCTCTAAAAAAGTATATAATTTATGTATGTGACCAACATGTTTTCTCTTGAGGAATTACCCATATTGCAAAAGGAAAAACAGAGCATTAACTTGGAGATCAAATTAAAATAAAATAAAAACTTTTTAATCAAAGATGGCGCTTAAAAATTTGGGTGAAAAAAATAAAATAAAAGCTATTTTATCTGTTGCAATTTTGGTTGCATTAGTTTCTTTTGCGTCAGGAAAATTTACTTTAGCTCAAGTAAATAGGCAGATTGATTTCGCAGCTTCAATTTTGAGTAATGAGAACAAAGAAGTAACTAATGGTAAATACACAGTTAGGTTTGCAATATATACCACAGATAGAACAACAGTAGATCCTTATCCATCAAACTCCGACGCTGGAAGTAGAATTTGGGAGGAAGAGCAAGAAGTTGATATTAGCAACGGTTATTTTGGAGCTTATCTGGGATCAGTAAATCCTCTTCCAGTAATGGACTTTGATTCTCAAAATTATTATTTGGGAATAAGAATAAATGAAGATAGCGAAGCTGTTCCTCGAAAGAGAATGGGTTATGTTCCAGCAGCTCTAAATTCAAGTTACCTTCAGGGCGCTCAAATAGGAACTGAGGAAGGAGATATTTTACAACTTGGCAATGGTGGAAAAATAGATTTAGAAATGCTTCCAATTGGAACAGATAATGGTAGTATAGTTTTAGGAGATGATGGAAGACTCCATGATCAGGGAACAGACCTGGGAACAGATTCTTTGGAATTCAATATTGGAAATGAATCTTCTGTAGGAAACAATAACTTTGACCTGACAGTTTCTGGAGACGGCAATAAGCCTACAATTCGATTTAACGGGATAACTCAATCTTGGGAATATTCTAATGATGGAATAGGTTTTTCTGAATTAGGTTTTGGCAAAGCTGAGAACGGTCAACTTTTGATTGGAAATGGAGATGGCTACAGTAAATCAACTTTGACGAGTGCTGATGCTAGTATTAACTTCACACTTGGTTCTGGATCAATCGATCTGGTAGTTGCTGAAGAAATTGCTAGAGATAGCGAACTCCACAATATTCTAACGCTAGGAAATGTCAATGGGTTATCTTTAGACGATCAAAAACTTAGTCTGGCTATCGCAGACACTGCAACTACTGGAGCACTCTCAAGTTCTGACTGGAATTCTTTCAACAATAAAGTTTCTTCTCAATGGGTAACTTCAGGATCAGATATTTATTACAACAGCGGAAATGTAGGGGTTGGAGTATCAAATCCTTCCGAGATTCTAGATATTGGTGGAAATATGAAAATAAGTGGTAATATTTTAGCATCCTCTGGTATAGAGAATATTGGTTCAATATCTTCAAGATTTAATTATGGTTATTTTGCAAATTTAGATGTGCAAAATTTGACCATTGGTGGAGTAGATATTTCTGGAACTATTTCTAATGTTTTGACTATAAATTCCGATAATGCTACCAATGATGCAGAGGATAGTTATTTGGCCTTTGACAGAGGAGAAATTGGCGGAATTCCTAATCCGGACGCACTTATTCAATGGGGTGCATCTAGCGATCGATTTATTTTCAATTTTCCTTTAGACATTTCAGGTGAAATTTATGCTTCTGGATTGGATATATCAGGTGAAATGGTTACTGATTGGACAGGAGATGGTATTATAGTTTCTGGTGGAGCTATAACCTCAACCCTTGGCACAAGTATTGATATCTCAGACGAAACCAATCTAGGAATTACAGGAACTCTTCTAAATTTAACAGGCGATACTCTTTCAATAAACGAAGGAACTCTTACTAGCGGAAGACTTTGTAGCTATGTTACAGGTACAGGTTTAGTTTGTAACACGGACAGTGGAACTGTTGGACACGACGCACTAACCATCGGAACA
>Ga0136599_1000060_pt1 | contig 36976 bp, 34 predicted proteins | sample AntRauMFilla2697_FD_104635 | JGI IMG/M metagenome (GOLD analysis project Ga0136599, IMG submission 104635) | Saline lake microbial communities from Rauer Islands, Antarctica - Metagenome Filla 2 #697 | ecosystem: Environmental > Aquatic > Non-marine Saline and Alkaline > Saline | place... | reverse complement strand
GTATTTGCTGCCCTCAAGCGTGGCCCCGATGCGCAGACCCGCGCGCCCGAACACCACCGCCAGAACCGGCGAAAATGTCGTTGTTGTATCGGCGTTGACGCTGTCACCAACGTCCGAGATCACATATTCGATATTCGCACCAGCCGCCCAACCGGGCGAGCGGCGGAAACTGGTCAATGCGTCATTCGTCATGAAAAACAGCACATGGGCGTATTGCTGGGCGCCGATTTGCAAACCACCCGTGGCTTTTGTCACAGAATAATAATCGACCGAGATGTTGTTGACCCGCAGCGCGCCGCGCCCGAAGGCCCCACCAAGGCCCAGACCCGCTTCGGTCACGAGCGGCATTACAAGGATACCGTTCGATTTATCTGCCAGGGCGCGGGTACCGGGAAAGCTGCGGTACATTTCCTCCAGCGTCCGGTCCACGCGTGCGTCGATTGTGCCGGCACCCTGCGAGCCTATGCCATTGCCGCAGGCGGCCAAAACGCCTGTCCCTGCCGCTGCGCCTATCGCAAACGCGCGGCGCGTAAAATTTCTCTGTGTCATGTGTATGCCTGTGATTTATGTCGCTGCTCTATTGCCGGTATAGTCCGGCTTGAGAACTACCATAGGCGGTATTTTGCGGATTGTCATGCGCGATGTTCAGCTGGGCGGAAATGTGCTGCGCTCCTTGCTTTTTCGCAGTTCGGTCAGTTGCCCCTCGCGCTGCGCGTCCAGTGTCTGATTATTGCGCCGTCTGATAAGCGGCGGCAGCAGCGCTGCGGCGGCAATCAGTGCCAAGAGAACACATTTCCAAATCATGCCCACGGGCGCGAGGGCAACGATAACGGCGCTCAGGATCGCCACGAAGTAGTAGTAAACCATCATCCGCTCTGACAAGATTTTCGACTGGTCTGTGGTCGATTGCGCCTTAGTGGTGGTGGAATGGAGGTCCATTTCGTTGGTCAATCTGCGCGCTCCTTACAGGGAAAGCGGTTTTTAGAAGCCTGCGGATGTATGCTTAGAGATTTATGCAAAGACAGTGTGACCTTGCAACAAACGCATTGCGCAAGGCTTCTGTCACCCCCGCAGCATCCTTGCCGCCGCAGGTGCAAAATACGTCAGGATTCCGTCACAGCCTGCGCGCTTGAACGCCATCAGGCTTTCCATCATCACGCGCTCCTCGTCGATCATGCCTGCCGCCGATGCCGCTTTGATCATGCTGTATTCACCCGAGACCTGATAGGCGAAGGTGGGGGCGCCGAACGCGTCTTTTACGCGGCGGCAAATATCGAGGTAAGGCAGGCCGGGTTTGACCATGACCATATCAGCGCCCTCCGCCAGATCACGCGCCACAAGGCGCAGCGCCTCGTCACTGTTGGCCGGATCCATCTGGTAGGTTTTCTTGTCCCCCGTCAAAGCACCTGACGCGCCCACAGCATCGCGGAACGGGCCGTAAAACGCGGAGGCGTATTTCGCCGCATAGCTCAGGATCATCACATCGCGGAAGCCTTCGGCCTCCAGCCCCGCACGGATCGCGCCGATGCGCCCGTCCATCATATCCGACGGCCCGATGATATCGGCGCCCGCGCGCGCCTGCTCGACCGCCATGCGCACCAGCGCTTCTACCGTTTCGTCGTTGATGATCTGGCCATCCACGACAAACCCGTCGTGGCCGTTGATGTTGTAGGTATCGAGGGCCACATCCGTCATCACCACCAGATCGGGCAGCACGTCCTTGATCGCGCGGATGGCGCGGTTCACGTGGTTGTCGGGATCCCATGCGCCGGCACAATCCTCCGTGCGCTCCTCCAGCCCGGTGTAGGGAAAGAGGCAAATCGCGCCCAGCCCCAGATCCCAGGCCTCCTGTGCGGCCTCGACGATTTTGTCGACCGATCGGCGCATCACGCCGGGCATGGAGGGGATTTCCTCTATGATCCCTTCGCCGCCGCGCACAAACACGGGCCAGATGAAATCGGCAGGCGACAGATGGTTTTCGCGCACCAATCCGCGGATCCCTTCGTTGCGGCGCACACGGCGCAGGCGGGTGGCGGGAAAGGGGGCTTGGATCGGCTGCATGGAAATCGTCCTTTGGTGCTGTGTCACGCAAAGCTGACATGTATTTTTGCGCGGCTCAAGAGGCGTCTGGGGGTGGAAATCGCCAGCCCGCGCCGCTATGACACGGGTGACGCGGCGAACGGGCATTGTTTTGGACTGGTACAGCACCTTATTTGAATTGATCGACATGCGCTCTTTCTCGAACCTGTGGTTCTGGATCGTGCTTGCCGTGGTGTGGTCGACGACCAGCCATTACGGCCTTGGCGTGCCGTTCGACATGGTGCTGAGGGCCAAGCGCCACGGCGGCCAGACCGAAACCGACCTTGGGGATCTGGTGCGGATCAACACGAACCGTTTGCTGTTTATCGCGCAGATGTCGGGGCTGTGGATCGCGGGATTTGCCTGCTTCTTTCTCACGATGCTGACATTGCTGGGGTTTGTCTATGGCAATGAATTCGCGCAGGCGCTGATCATGCTGGGGCTGCCGCTGTCGCTGGTGGGGCTTCTCAGCCTCTCGACAGCGCGCATTATTCAGGACGAGGGCAGCAGTGGCGAGCAGTTGCGCCGCCGCCTGATGCGCCACCGGTTGTACACCCAGATCATCGGGATGATCGCGATTTTCGTCACCGCCCTGTGGGGAATGTATCAGAACCTGAGCGTAGGTCCCTTTGGCGGTTGACATGCGCGGCCCGCGTGCCACATGACGCGTCGATGAAACCTGCCTCACATATCACGCTGTCCGGCGCGCCCGAAGGGTTTGACGCCACGCTCCTGCTGGCCGAACAGGCGAAATCCGGCGCGCCGATGATCCACGTCGCGCGCGATGACAAACGCATGGCCGCGATGCAGGAGGCGTTGCGGTTCTTTGCGCCTGACATGCCCGTGATCGTGTTTCCGGGGTGGGATTGTCTGCCCTACGACCGTGTCTCGCCCAATGCCGATATTTCCGCCACCCGCATGGCGACGCTGGCGGGGCTGGTCCACGGGATGCCGTCGCAGTTTATCTTGCTGACCACGCTCGGGGCTGCATCCCAGCGGATCCCGCCGCGCGACGTTCTGCGCACCGCCGCATGGAGCGCAACAGTGGGCAGCCGTGTCGATGAAAAGGCGCTGCGCGAATTTCTGGTACGCATGGGGTTTGTGCAAAGCCCCACGGTGATGGAGCCGGGCGATTATGCCGTGCGCGGTGGCATCATCGACATCTATCCGCCCGGTGATATGGGGCCGGTCCGGCTCGATCTGTTTGGCGATGTCCTTGATGGCGCGCGCCGCTTTGATCCCGCCACCCAGCGCACCACCGAAAAGCTTGATCTGGTGGAGCTTGCGCCCGTCTCCGAAGTCATCCTCGACGAGGCGGCGATTACGCGTTTCCGGCAAAACTACAGGATCGAGTTTGGTGCGGCGGGTACCGACGATCCGCTCTACGAGGCGATCTCGGCGGGGCGCAAGCATCAGGGCGCCGAGCATTGGCTGGCGTTTTATTACGAGACGCTGGAGACGCTGTTCGATTATCTGCCCAAGGCCACGGTGAGCCTTGATGACCAGATCACGGCGGCGCGGTTGTCGCGCTGGGATCAGGTGGCGGACCAATACGAGACGCGCAAGATTGCGATGGCCAACCGTATGAGGATGGACAGCGTGTATAAGCCCGCGCCTGCCAGCGGCCTCTACCTTGACGATGCCGCTTGGGAAGCTGCGATGGGGGACCGGCGCGTGCTGCAACTGGCGCCGCTGCCGCAGGCGACCGGGCCGGGTGTGCTGGATGCAGGCGGGCGGATCGGACGCAATTTCGCACCCGAGCGCCAGCAGGAATCCATCAGTCTTTTCGGCGCTTTGGCACGCCATATTAAGGCAAAGCTTGAAGATGGCTCTGTTCTGATCGCCAGCTATTCCGAGGGCGCGCGGGAGCGACTGACCGGCTTGATCGAAGAGGAGGGCCTGTCGGAAGCAATCCCCGTGCGCGATGCCACCCGCATCGGCAAGCGCGGCCTGCATCTGGCGGTCTGGGCGTTGGAGCACGGGTTCGAAGGGCGGCTGGACGACAAAAAGCTGACCGTTATTTCCGAGCAGGACGTTCTGGGCGACCGTCTGATCCGCCGACCCAAGCGCAAGCGCCGCGCGGAGAACTTCCTGAGCGAAGTCCAAAGTCTCACGCCCAATGATCTGGTGGTACATGTGGATCACGGGGTTGGCCGCTACCTGGGGATGGAGGTCATCACGGCACTGGGGGCCGCGCACGAGTGTCTGGTGCTGGAATATGCCGAAGCGTCAAAGCTGTACCTTCCCGTTGAAAACATTGAACTTCTCAGCCGCTATGGCCATGAAGAAGGTCTGCTGGACAAGCTGGGCGGCGGCGCGTGGCAGTCGAAAAAAGCGAAGCTCAAAGAGCGGATCCGCGAGATGGCGGACAAGCTTATCCGCATCGCGGCCGAGCGTGCGCTGCGCCGTGCGCCCGTGTTGGAGCCGCCGCCGGGCATGTGGGACGCGTTCTCCGCGCGTTTTCCCTATCAGGAGACCGACGACCAGTTGAGCGCAATCGGCGACGTGATCGACGATCTGACCAGTGGTAATCCCATGGACCGCTTGATCGTAGGCGACGTGGGCTTTGGCAAAACCGAAGTGGCGATGCGGGCTGCATTCGTTGCTGCAATGTCCGGCGTACAGGTGGCCGTTATCGCGCCCACCACGCTGCTGGCCCGCCAGCACTATAAATCTTTCGCCGAACGCTTTCGCGGGTTCCCCATCGAGGTGCGCCAGCTCAGCCGTTTCGTCACCGCCAAGGAGGCCACCGCCACGCGCGAGGGCATCACCAAAGGGACCGTCGATATTGTCATCGGAACCCACGCACTGCTGGCGAAATCGGTCAAGTTCAATGCGCTGGGGCTGCTGGTCATCGACGAGGAACAGCATTTCGGCGTTTCGCACAAGGAGCGGCTCAAATCCATGCGCACGGACGTGCATGTGCTGACACTGACCGCCACGCCGATCCCGCGCACGCTCCAGCTGAGCCTCACTGGTGTTCGCGATCTGAGCGTGATCGGCACGCCGCCCGTGGACCGCCTGAGCATCCGCACCTATGTCTCAGAATTCGACACTGTCACCCTGCGCGAAGCGCTGCTGCGCGAGCATTACCGCGGCGGGCAGTCGTTCTATGTGGTGCCACGGATCAGCGATCTGCCGGAGATCGAGGCCTTCCTGAAGGATCAGCTGCCCGAGCTTACCTATGTCGTGGCCCATGGCCAGATGGCAGCGGGCGAGCTTGATGACCGGATGAACGCGTTTTACGACGGCAGCTTTGACATCCTGCTCGCGACGACGATTGTAGAATCGGGCCTCGATATTCCGACGGCCAACACGATGATCATCCACCGCGCTGATATGTTCGGTCTGGCGCAGCTCTACCAGATCCGGGGCCGTGTGGGCCGCTCGAAAACCCGCGCCTACGCCTATCTGACGACCAAACCCCGCGCAAAACTCACTACGCTGGCTGAAAAACGTCTGCGGGTGATCGGCTCTCTCGATACGCTCGGCGCAGGCTTTGCGCTTGCGTCACAGGATATGGACATTCGCGGCGCGGGCAATCTGCTGGGCGAGGAACAGTCTGGCCAGATGCGTGATGTGGGCTTCGAGCTGTATCAATCCATGCTGGAAGACGCGATTGCCAAGATACGCTCGGGTGAGCTGGAGGGCGTGGTCGATAATGACGGGCAATGGGCGCCGCAGATCAATCTTGGCGTGCCTGTGCTGATACCCGAGGCATTTGTCCCCGATCTCGACGTGCGTCTTGGCCTCTACCGCCGTTTGTCGGAGCTGACCAAAAAGGTCGAGTTGGAAGGTTTTGCCGCCGAGTTGATCGACCGTTTCGGGACGCTGCCGAAAGAGGTGAACACGCTGATGCTGGTGGTTCGGATCAAGGCGATGTGCAAACGCGCGGGGATATCCAAGCTTGATGGCGGACCGAAAGGGGCCACCATCCAGTTTCACAATGATAAATTCGCCTCGCCCGAAGGGCTGGTCGAGTTCATCAACGACCAGCGCGGATTGGCCAAGGTGAAAGACAACAAAATCGTCGTGCGCCGCGATTGGGGGACCGATACCGACAAGATCAAAGGCGCATTCGCCATCGCCCGCGATCTGGCCGAACATGTGGTCGCCAAGGAAAAGGCGGCGAAAAAGGCGAAAGCCTAGGCCACCTCGGCGCTGTTGGCGTAGCGCGCCATGCGCCGCATGCACAAAAAGCTCGCCGCCGCCAGGCAGAGCACGGAGGTCACGAGCATTCCCTCGTGGCCATTGAACATTGCGCCGATGGGCCCCGAAATCGCAACCGCTCCTACCGTGGAGATTGCCCCGATGACCGAAGCGGCCATGCCTGCGATATGGCCCATGTGTTCCAACGCAAGGGCGTTGAGATTGCCAAAGCTCAGACCCGTCTGAAAGAAGATGCTGGTCAGCCAGAAGACAAAGAAATAAAAGCCGTAAATCCCGCTGCCCAGATCCAGGATGACAAACAGACCTGACAGCACAATCTGGACCACCAACGCGGTCGTCACCAGCCGCCACATGCCAAAACGCACTACCAGCAGCGCGTTCAGCAAGCTTGCCGAGCCTGCGGCCAAAGCGATGAAAAAGAACCAGTAGGGAAACTCATCCGCGCGGTCATAGACGGTGTCATAGATCGGCTGCACGAGCATGATCGTCAAAAACAGCATTGCCGAGATAAACATCAGCGCAAGGATCGACAGACGCGCGACCGGATGCGACAACACTTCGACCGCGGCATGGCGCATCAGACCAAGACGCATCGGTCTGCGACGCTCGATTGGGAGTGTTTCCGGCAATCGCAGCATCATCCAGACTGAATAAATCGTGGCGAAAGCGATGAAGGCCCCAAAAATCCCCCGCCATCCTGCGACCGCCATGATGGCAGACCCCAACAGCGGTGCGACCGCCGGCACTAGGACAAAGATCATCATGATGACTGACAGGATCTGCGCCATCTGGCGGCCTGCAAATCTGTCGCGTACGATGGCGTTGGAAATGACGCGCGGCCCCGACGCGCCCAACCCCTGAAGCACCCGCCCGACCAGTACCATTTCCAGTGATTGGCTGATCCAGACAATCGCGGCGCCCGCGATAAACAGGATGCTGGCCACCAGAATGACCCGCTTGCGTCCGAAGGCATCCGACAGCGGACCGGTAAAGAACGTCCCGATGCCCATCCCCAGCAGGAAAGTACTGACGATCAGCGGTGCGCTCTCGGGCCGCAGCGGCGAAAGCTCTGCTCCGATCATCGGCAAGGCGGGCAACATCGCGTCGATGGAAAAAGCGACCGCTGACAGCATCATCGCAAGAAGCGCCACAAATTCGGTGCGGCCCATGGCAAAAGGGGGTGGGGTGGGAATCAAGCAATGCTCCGTTGGGCGTGGGCACCAGATACCCGATACCAACAGTTGCTTAACCTGCGGTTGAAGGTCTGACAATTCAAAACGGATATTTTATCGCAAAATCATCGCGATGCCGAATTCTTATGCTGTTCTTTTCATCTCTGCGCCGACAGCGGTGCTTCCGCCGATGATACTGGCGCGCGGGAGATAGACGACCTGAGTGATATCCTCAAAATGATCAAACTGCCCCGTCACATCATCACCCATGGCAAAAACCGAGACATTGTAATTGATGATATCGGTGTATTTCTGCTCGAGATCCCGTTCGGCAATGACGCGGCTAACGAAACGGCAACTTTTCAACATGCTGCGGCGCTGTGCATAGGGTCTGATGGTGGGTAGCCCTATCTTTTCCGCATAGGCATCGGTCGAACAGCCCACGATCACCTCGCTGCCCAGTTTCGACAGGCGGTGCAGCAGACGGGCGTGACCCTGATGGAATAAATCGAACGCGCCATAGGTCAGCACGACACGGGACGACATAGCGGTTAACATAAGGCTTGCCCTTCTCAATGTACCAGACCCCGCGCGGATACACGGGTTGAGCGGGTGCTGACGGATTGGCTGCGCTGATATTGGAAAGGGCTGCGCCCGTTCAAGGGCACCTGCCTGATCACTGCCTGCTCACCTGCTCAAAGGTATTTTATACGTTGAGGCTTTTTGCCCCTTGCCTGCGAGACTAGGCGACAGCAGCGCTGCCGCCTAGTATATTTCCCCCAAGCTGCGAATATGCTTGCGCATTTGCAACATCAGCCCTGTGCGGCTGTGACTTCCGCGATCACCTTCGCCCACAACTCGGGCGGCTGCGCGCCCGGCACGGCATGTTTGCCGCCAACGATAAAGGTGGGCACCGAACTGATGCCCATGGCGCGGCTGTGCGCGTCGCGGTCGCGGATTTCCTGCATGTCCGCATCCGTCGCCAACAGCCGGCCCACCACCGAGGCGTCCATTTCGATGCTGTCGGCGATATCGGTTAGCACCTCCAGATCGCCAATATCGCGGGTATCAACAAAGTAGGCTTTGAACAGCGCCGAAACAGCGGCGGTCTGGCGCCCCTCGATGCCAGCCCAATGAATGAGCCGGTGCGCGTTGAGCGTGTTCGGCGTCCGCTCCATCCCCTCGAAGTTGATCTTGAGGCCCGCGTTTGACGCATGCTCCACCACCGGCGCATAGGCTTTGACCGCGCCTTCCTTGCCACCGAACTTGCCCTCAAGATAGGCGCGGCGGTCCATACCGACCTCGGGCATGTCTGGGTTGAGCTGGAAAGGGTGCCATTCAATCAAAAACGGATGGTCCGGTGCGGCGGCCAGCGCGCGGTCCAGATGGGCCTTTCCGATATAGCACCAGGGGCAGATCGGATCTGACATAATATCAAGCTTGACGGGATCGGTCATGAAGAGGCCTCGAATTGCTGGCGAAGTCGCGCGCGCAGGATCTTGCCGTTCGCTCCCATCGGGAGGGCGGGCAAATGGATGAACAGGCGCGGCTGTTTGTACCGCGCCAGATTTTCTTCGGCATACAGCCGCAGGGCTGCGTCGTCCAGTGGGGCAGGTCCGGTGTAGAAGGCGGCAATCACAGTTACATCCTGCTTTACCCTGACTTCGGCCACACCCACGGCACTGATCCCCTCAAGCCGCGCAAGGCAGGCCTCAACCTCGACAGGTGAGACGCGAAAGCCCCCGGCGTTCATCATATCGTCGTTGCGGCCCAGATAGGTGATCTGGAAATCGGCATCCATACAGCCCTGATCACCGGTCAAAAACCAGTCACCGCGCATTTTTGCAGCCGTCTCGTCGGGCGCACCCAGATAGCCGAGCATGAGGCCAGGATCACTGCGGTGCACCGCAATGGTGCCTTCCTCGCCGATGTCCACTGGCCCCTGCGCGCCCAGCAGCGCGATATGGCGCCCCTGTTGCGGACGGCCCAGCACGTCGGCGCCCGTGGGCTGGTCGGGCGAGGCTGAAATGAAGGTTGAGCATTCGGACATGCCGTAAGCCTCATAGACGCGCGTACCGGTCGCGGCTTCCCAGCGGGCGCGGGTCGCGGGCGGCAGCTTTTCACCCGCGCTCAGCCCGTGACGCAATGCGGGCATGGCTGCAATCTCACCTTGGTTGAGGAGCTGGCGGTAAACCCCCGGCGCCGCTGCGAAAATACTCGCCTTGTGATCCGCGATCAGCGTCGGCAGATCTGTGGCGGCAGTGCCCTGAGCCGGAATGAGTGCGGTCGCGCCCACGGTCCACGGATCCATCAGCCCCGTGCCCAGCGTATAGGTCCAGTTGAACGCGCCCGCGTGCAGCATCCGGTCCTGCGCGCCCAGCCCGTACCACCCCTGAAACATCATCTGTCGTGCCCAGATGGCGCGGTGCGCGTGAACCACTGCACGCGGTTGGCCAGAAGTGCCGGAGGTATAGATGATGTATCCCGGCCGCTCGGGATCGCCCATATGCCAGTCGGCGGGCGGCATATGGCGCAGCGCCCGCAGCGCGTCCAGCGACATGACGCGCGGATCATCCGGGCAGGCAACATCGGGATCGCGCAGGATCAGCGCGGGGTTCAGGGTGGCGATCATCGCCGCCACGTCGCCCGCGGTCAGCGCCGCGGCGGTCGGCACAGGCACCAGCCCTGCGGCCAGCGCACCCAGATAGGCCAGCGGGAAATCCACCGTATTGCCCAGCCGCATCAGGACGCGGTCCCCGGGCACCAGCCCCGCACGCAGCAGGCCAGTGGCCGTGCCACGCACCGCCGCTGTGAGATCGCCGTAGGTCCAGTCTTGTTCACCCAAAACCGACAGGGCAGTCTTGGCAGGGCAAGCGGCACCGCGCGCCAGCACATAGGCGGCCATGTTGAACGGCACAGGGCAGGGCGGCGGCGCGCCATTGTAGAAAACCGATTGCATCACAAAGCGCTAGCGCGCGCGTGCGTGCGTTGCAAGGCCATGTGTGAGGCCCTATAGAAGACGGCATGACACAAGAAGCCGCCAAATCCATGATCCAGATTGCCCGTGAGGACGGGGCCGCCCATACGGTGCCGCCCGTCGATCTGGGCGCGCGGGTGCGCGAATTGCGCAAGGCGCGCGGCTGGACGCTGGAGCAGGCGGCATCGCAGGCGGGGCTGGCCCGTTCGACCCTGTCAAAGATCGAAAACGCCCAGATGTCACCCACCTATGACGCGCTGAAAAAGCTCGCGGTAGGGCTGGAAATCTCGGTGCCACAGCTGTTTACGCCGCCCGCAGCGGGGCAAATCAATGGCCGCATGGCGGTGACCAAATCGGGCGAGGGCACGGCGCAGGCCACCACCACATACGAGCACGAACTGCTGGCCGACACCTTGCGCAAGAAAAATATGCTGCCCTACCGCGCCCGGATTCGCGCGCGCCAGATGGAGGAATTCGACGGTTGGGTGCGCCATGATGGTGAGGAATTCCTCTATGTGCTGACTGGCGTGATCAAACTGTTTACGGAATTCTACGAACCGATCGAGATGCGGCGCGGCGACAGCGCGTATTATGACGCGACCATGGGCCATAACGTCATATCCGTAAGCGATGACGACGCCACGATCCTTTGGGTGACCTCCCTGACATAGCGTGCATACGCCCGGAGCAGGCTCATTCTTCCCACCACCACACTTCGGGCATCCACTGTGATCCGTCGCCGTAGATCGGCAGGGTTTCCGGATATTTCATCTGCCGGACATGGGCGATGCGCCCTTCGGTATAGGACCAGAAGGGGATCACGAAACGCTCGGCGGTCAGAATCCGGTCCAGCGCGCGGGTGGCAGCGATGAACTCGGCACTGTCACGCGCGCCCAGCATCGCGGAAATCATAGAATCAATTGCAGGATTGCGCGCGCCCATCAGATTACGCGATCCCGGCAGATCGGCCGCCTCGCTGCCCCAATAGAGCTTTTGTTCGTTGCCGGGACTAAGCGACATCGAGCGGCGAAAGGTGGTGATGTCGAAATCGAAATCGCCGGTGCGGGAAAAATACTGTGCGTCGTCAACAGTTTCGATGTCCGCATCAATGCCCAGCCGCTCCAGCGCACGCAGGTACAACTCGGCGATGGCAACGTCTTCGGTGCTGCCCTTGGCCACGAGGATGGTAAAGCGAACGGGTGTGCCGTCACCCCGCCGCATCGTGCCGTCCTGCACCATATATCCCGCCGCCTCGAACTGATTCATGGCGGCGCGAATGCCCGCGCGGTTGCGCGCCGACCCGTCAGACACTGGCAACGTGTAGCCGTCAAGCGCGCCAGCGGGCAGGGTATCCTGATAGGGCGTCAATAGCTCGGCCACCCGGCCTGTGGCGGGGCCATCCTGCTTGCCCAGAACGGAATTCGAGAAGTAAGAGGTGATGCGCGGCTGCGCGCCACCCGTCAGCGTGTCGTTGATGAACTCGAAATTGAAGGCATGGATCAGCGCATCGCGCACCCGCCAGTCGTCGAAAGGCGCGCGGCGTGTGTTCATGACGAAACCGGTCATGCCGGACGGCTTTTGGTGCGGGATCACCGATTTTACGATATCGCCACGCGTGATAGCGGGGAAATCATACTGGCTTTGCCACGTCTGCGCATTGAATTCCCGCACCGCCGAGATCTCGCCCGCTTTGAAAGCCTCGAATAACACACTGGAATCTCCGTAAAAATCCAGTTTGATGCTGTCGTAATTATGGGTGCCCGCGCGAAACGCGATATCCGCGCCCCAGTAATCGGGATTGCGCGACAGCTGCACGAAACGCCCCGGCTCATACGCTGTGACGGTATAGGGGCCGGATCCCAGAGGGATTTCCTGCACAGGTGCGTTGGCGAAATCCCGGCCTTCCCACTGAGCTTTGGACAGGATCGGCCGCAGCCCCGCCAGCAGCGCCAGCTCGCGGTTCTCGGTGTTGAACGTGATGCGCACCGACCGCTCGCCCGTCTGCTCAATCCGCTCGATCTGCGCGGCAAGGCTCAGATAGCGCGGATGCCCTTGCGTGCCGAGCAATTCAAAGCTGAAAATGACATCCTCGACGCCCAGCGGACTGCCGTCGGAGAACGTCGTGCCGGGGTGTAGGGTAAATTCGACCCAAGTGCGCTCCGCGTCCGTCTCTACGGTCTCGGCCAGCAGACCGTAGAGCGTGAAGGGCTCGTCCCACGAGCGCCCGAGCAGCGTCTCATGGGTGAAAAACGGCAATTGCCAGGGCGACGTGCCTTTGAGAACGAAAGGATTGAGGGTGTCGTAGCCGCCGGTGTTGCCCAAAACGATGCTGCCACCTTTGGGCGCATCGGCGTTGACATAGGGCAGGGCGGTGTATCCTTCGAGCAGGGCCGGATCACCGTACATTGCGATCGCATGGGTCGGCTCTGCCTGCGCGGCGATTCCCCAGAGAATCAGTGAAGAGACGGCCACAAGGCCCCGTAGCTTTGGGAAATTATCTAAAGCCATTTTCGAAACAATCCTGCACTGCCCTTTTTTTATTACCTAAACCTCTAACGAGGTCTTAAGTCCGGCGCAAACTTTTAGCTTGGCGTTTGGCACGTAATTCCGTATACAGGTGTCACTGCTCGATAGGTTTCTTGCCTGTATGAAACCTGCCTCAATAACTTGACGCCCGCCTTGTGCGGGCGTTTTTTTTTGGCAGCGGCCAGTTTTCTCCCCGGTCGCGGAACGCGAGGCGGGGTTTGTCCGTTTCCATTCCCGTCGTGCCACGCCATAACGGGCACAGGTTTAATTTCAGGAGAACACACGATGGCTCTTACCTATGATCTGAGCGGCAAGACCGCTGTCATTACCGGCTCCAACTCCGGCATCGGTCTGGGCATCGCCCAGCAACTGGCACAGGCGGGAGCCAATGTCGTGCTCAATTCCTTTACAGACCGCAAAGAGGATCACGCGCTGGCTGAGGAAATCGCCAATGTCACCGGCGTGACCGCGCGGTATATCAAGGCGGATATGTCAAAGGGTGACGAATGTCGCAAGCTGATCGAGGAGGCAGGCGCCTGCGATATCCTGATCAACAACGCGGGCATCCAGCATGTTGCCGCGATTGACAAGTTCCCCACCGATAAATGGGACGCGATCATCGCGATCAATCTCAGCTCTGCGTTTCATACCACAGCGATGGCGCTGCCGATGATGCGCAAGGCGGGCTGGGGTCGGATCATCAACATCTCATCGGCGCACGGTCTGACGGCATCGCCCTACAAATCCGCCTATATAGCGGCCAAGCACGGGATTGTTGGCCTGACCAAAACCACCGCACTCGAGACCGCCGAAGAGCCGATCACCGCCAATGCGATCTGTCCGGGCTATGTCCTGTCCCCGCTGGTCGAGAGCCAGATCCCCGACACGATGAAGGAATACGACATGAGCCGCGAGGACGTGATCCGCGATGTCATGCTCAAGCGCCAGCCCAGCAAGGAGTTCGCAACGGTGGAACAGCTGGGCGGCACGGCGGCCTTCCTGTGCTCGGCTGCGGCGGACCAGATCACCGGCACCACCATCAGCGTCGATGGCGGCTGGACCGCACTTTAACCGCGACCCGAAGGACACACCCTATGGCCAAGACCAAAAAGATCAATCTTGCCCTTCAGGGCGGCGGCGCGCATGGCGCTTTCACCTGGGGGGTGCTCGACCGACTTCTGCAAGAGGACGGTCTGGAAATCGCGGGTATTTCAGGCACTTCTGCGGGGGCGCTGAATGGTGCCGCGCTCAAGGCGGGCATGATCAGCGGTGGCCGTCAGGGCGCGCGCGACAATCTGGAATGGCTGTGGATGCAGGTCGCAGGCGTTACCGACCTACGGATGGGCGACTGGATGGCGCCCTTTGGCCTTCAGACCCTCAGCAAGCAAATCGGGTTCAGTCCCGCCTATCTGCTGGGCGATGCAGTCACGCGCGTTGTATCGCCCTATGGTTATGGCCCGCTGTACCAGAATCCGCTCAGCGATATTGTGGCAAAGTTCGATTACGATCGGGTCTGCAACGCGCACGAGCCGCTGTTTTTCGTGGGCGCCACGCGGGTGCGCAACGGCAAGATCCGCATTTTTGAGGGTGACGAGATTGGCCCCGACGCGCTCATGGCCTCTGCCTGCCTGCCCACCGTGTTTCAGGCCGTCGAAATGTTCGACAAGACCACCGACCGGATCGAGGCGTTCTGGGACGGTGGCTTTACCGGAAATCCGGCGCTGTTTCCGCTTTTCAACGAAAAGCTGCCCGAGGATATCGTGATCATCAACATCAATCCGCTGGAGCGTGACGAGATCCCCGTAACTCCGCAGGATATCCAGAACCGGATCAACGAGATCAGCTTTAACTCAAGCCTGCTGCGCGAATTGCGCGCGATCGAGTTTGTGCAGCGCCTGATCGACGAGGGAACGCTGAGTTCCAACAGGATGCGGCGGGTGCGGATCCATATGATCGCCGATGATGTGTTGATGGCAAAACTGTCTGCGGCGACCAAAATGGTGGCCAACCCCCATGTGATATCGCAATTGAAAGAGGCGGGGATCACTGCCGCCGAGGCTTTTCTGCGTGACGACGTCGACAACATCGGCACCCGCAGCAGCGTCGATCTGCGCGCGATGTTCGCCTAAGACTGCTTGGTCAAATCGGCGATCGGCGGGGCGCCATTCTCCAGCGCTTTAGCATTTGGATAAACCAGACCCGCCGAGATCACCAGTTTCGCCGCGTCCTCGACCGTCATGGACAATTCGATCACGTCGCTTTTGGGCACAAATAACAGGAAACCCGATGTAGGGTTGGGCGTGGTCGGCAGAAATATCGACATCAATTCACCCGGCGGGCCCGCTTTGGTCGCAATCTCGCCCTTCGCGGCGGTCGAGATAAAGCCGATGGCCCATATTCCTTTGCGCGGATATTCAATCAGGCAAGCGGTCTCGAAGCTGCGCTCGTTCTGGGCAAAGAGAGTCTCGGATATCTGCTTGATCCCTGAATAGATCGAGCGCACGACCGGCGTCCGCTCCACCAGACTTTCTGCGAAACGGATAAACGAGCGGCCAATGATCCCCTTGGCCAGCCAGCCGACAAAAACCGTGAAGATCAGGAAAATGATAACCCCGATGCCGCGCACGTTGATCTGCGATAGCGGATCGAGGCCCAGCAGATCCTGGATCAGACGGTCGGGATGATATCTAATCGGCACCAGCGGCAGCACAAAACCGTCGATCCAGCCGACGACGCTCCAGATGAGCCAGATGGTCAGGCCGACGGGCGCGATCACCACCAGACCAGTCAGGAAATTACCCCGAAAACGGCCAAGAAATCCGCGTTTAGTCGGCTGAACGGGATCAGGATCGAAAGGCGTGTTCATGGTAACTTTTGTATCCGGTGTGTCGTCTGTCTGACGATAAGGCTATGCGGTGAGACGCCCAGCCACAATGGGCTGCGACACGCTTATCTAAAGGTTCTTGCGTAATTCACAGGCAATTTGCGCCGCGAGCTGTGCATTGTTGCGCACTAATGCGATATTCGCCTCCAGAGAACGACCTTCGGTGAGCTCGAAGATACGCTGTAGCAAATAGGGGGTGACCCCTTTGCCGCTGATGCCCGCACGTGTGGCATCGGCCTGTGCGGTGGCGATGATCGGGGCCAATTCGCTGGCGGGGATCTCGGCGGCTTGCGGGATCGGATTGGCCACCAGCTGCCCGCCCGGAAGGCCCAGCGCACCGCGCATCCGGTGTGCCGCAGCGATCTGCGCCGGACCATCCATGCGCAGCGGCGCCTTCAGCTTTGATCCGCGCGACCAGAAGGCGGGAAAGGCATCCTGTCCGTAGGCGATGACGGGCACCCCTTGGGTCTCCAGCACTTCGAGCGTTTTGGCGACATCGAGGATCGCTTTGGCACCGGCAGCGACTACGGTCACGGACGTTTGGGCCAGCTCCATCAGATCAGCGGAGATGTCAAAGCTGTCCTCCGCCCCCTTGTGTACACCGCCGATCCCGCCGGTGGCGAAAACCTCGATCCCCGCCAGCCGCGCTGCAATCATCGTGGCCGCGACGGTGGTCGCACCCGTGCCCCCCGTCGCGATGCAGGCGGCCATATCGGCGCGGCTCAGCTTGGCCACACCTTTGGCCTGCGCCAGCGTGCTGAGCTGGTCGTCGTCCAGACCGATGTGCAGCGTACCATCCAGCACGGCGATGGTCGCGGGTACAGCGCCTGCATTGCGGATATCCTGCTCGACCTGCCGGGCCACTTCGATGTTTTGCGGATAGGGCATGCCGTGGGTGATGATGGTGCTTTCCAGCGCCACGATGGCCGCACCCGAAGCGCGCGCGGCTGCAACCTCGGCAGAGTAGGTCTTGGGGATCATATGGTCGTTTCTCCTGCAACATAAAGGGCGGCGGCCTGAAGTGCCGCGTCCAAGGCATCATCCGTTTTCAATCCGCGCAATTCAGCGGCGATATGAGCGGCCATAAAGGTATCGCCCGCACCTGTCACCCGGGTCACGGACACCGGCGGCGGGGTAAGGGTGGCGACCTGGGCGGGGGTGGCGGCGGTCGTCGGGTTACCGCCGTCGGTCACAATCGCCCGCGCCGCTCCACGGGCCAACAGCGCCTCCGCCGCCTCCGCCGAGCTGTGAAACTCCTTTTGGCACAGCAGTGCCGCTTCTTCGAGGTTCACATAAAGCGTGCCGCGCCCCGATTGCAAAAACGGCGACAGCCGCTGCGCCTTACCGGGCGAGGCCGGCGCGATGCGCAGATCGGCCTGCGCCAGTAGCTGATCGGTGGCGATAAAGGCCAGCAGATCAAGCGTCAAGTTCCCATCTAGCGCCACAGCGCCCCTGTAGGGTTTCGAAAGCTTATGAAGCGGCATCAATATCTTATCGCCCGCAGCTTCCAAAGAATGGGCATCGGCAATCGCCGCGATCAAGCCGTTCGCCGCCTCGATCGCCATATATTGGTCGGTGGGCAGATCATCGGAGCGGTAGATCATATCGGTCTGCAACCCGCGCAAGATACAGGCCGCAATCAGCGCCTCACCCTCCACATCGCGGCCCACCGAACTGAGCAGAGCAGGCGCCAGGCCAAAGCGGCGCAGGGCCATCGCGATATTGAGCGCGACACCGCCCGGCACGCGGGCGATGCGGCCCGGACGGTCGGCGCCCAGCGGCATCGCGACACCGGCGCGCCCGATCACGTCCCACAGCACGGAGCCGATACACAGGATTTCTGGCAGTTTTTTCATAGCAGGGTTTTGACGCCCCCGCGCGCGCTGCGCAAGCCGATTGCGCAGCACATAGCGGCTTTAGCGCGCGGGCACCGCGAAAGTAAGCGACGCCCAGAGTGTCTCCCAGACCGGCCCATCCGCGACCGTCGTGGCCCCCGCAACCTCGCGCAGGACCACAGCGTCGAGAAGATACTCCATACCGGCGCTGACAGGGATCGCGGCATGGCCCTTTTCGTCGGTCCGGGTGATGGTCACGCTCACTGCATCATCGGCATCCCGGACATAAATCTCGATCTGCGCATCGGTGCGCGGCGCGCCCTCATAGAGTAAAGCCACATCAAGTGTACCGTCAAAATCCGCCGCATACGGGTTGTCGAGAGCGACAAACTCCGTCACCAGCCCCAGTTCGCGGTCAGACCCTTCGCCGGTGCCGACAGCCACAAGGGATTTCGAATGGCGGGTGTAGGTCTCGGTAAAGCCTTCCTTTTCCCAGCCACGCGCGGTGTGAATCGCCTCCGCTTGGCTGAAATCTTTGTGCGCAACGAACGACATGAATTTTGGCCACTCGGTATAGGTGACGGTCGCGGGAGGCGCCTCGTGGGCGAGGATCATAAGGCCATCCACGCCCGGTGCGGTCAGTTGGATCGCGGGGCGGTCGCCCATACGACCCGTAATCGGAGCGGTCTCACTCCCAATCGTCACGTCAAGCCGGGTGTTCCGGCGCTCGGAAAACGGCTGCGGTGTGCCCTCGAACAACTCGCCATTGCGCAGGTCGGCGGCGAGGGGTTGGTCACTTTGCACTTGAAACTCCTGTGGTTCTATCCAGAATTCATGGGCAGAGGCCATGGGCACCCCAAACAGCCAGATACCCGGCAGGGCAGCCATGATCGGAAAAAAACAGGTAGATTTCATGAAGCGGTTTTTCCTTTTACTCCTCCCGAAACTGGCATTGGTGCTGGCCTTGTCAAGCAATGCAGCACAGGCACACGAAGTTGTGCCCACAGTCGCCGATCTGACCGTCGCCGAAGGCACGACCGAGATGGCCCTGCGGATCAATCTGGAGGCTTTTCTGGCCGGTGTCGATCTGGACATGATCGAGGACACGGACGCGGCGCCGCAGGCCGCCGATTATGATGCGTTGCGGGCATTGTCTGCCAAGGAGCTTGCCGTGCGGGCGCCCGATCTTTTGGCGCAGTGGAACACGCTGCCGCTGCTGAGCGTCGAGGGCACACCCGTCATTTTAGAAAGCGTCGATCTTCTGGTGCCGACGGGCGTGAACCCCGACCTGCCGCGGATCGCGGAGTGGACGATTGCCGGCGAAACGCCAGAGGGGGCGACCATCACCGTGACGTGGCCCGAGGGCGGCGGGGATCTGGTGATACGCCAGCTGGGCGTCGATGCGCCCTTTACCGGTCTGATTGCAGGCGGCGACAGCAGCCCCGCCATATCGCTGGGCGGTGGCGATCAGCTGGGCGGTTGGCAGACCTTCACAAGTTATATTCCGGTGGGTTTCGATCACATTCTGCCCAAGGGTCTGGATCATATCCTCTTTGTCTTGGGGCTGTTTTTTCTGTCCATGCGGCTCGGGCCGCTGATCTGGCAGGTCTCGGCCTTTACGCTGGCCCATACCGTCACGCTGGCGCTCGGCGCATTGGGGCTTGTCAGCATCCCCGGAAGCATTGTCGAGCCGCTGATCGCAGCCTCGATCGTCTATGTCGCCGTCGAGAATATCTTTGCTCGGGGGCTGACGAAATGGCGTCCTTTCGTGATCTTCGGGTTCGGGCTGCTCCACGGCTTGGGCTTTGCCTCTGTACTGGCCGAGTTTGGACTGCCCGAGGATCAGTTTGTGCCGGCTCTGATCGGGTTCAACGTGGGCGTCGAGGTGGGGCAACTCGCCGTGATCGCCATGGCGTTCGTTCTGCTTTGGCTGGCTGTGCTTGCGGCACGTCGCGCGCGGCTAACGGGCGAGGAGGAACTGGTGACAGAGTATCCTGTCATGTTCCGCGCAGTGTCGATGACCGGATCAATGATGATCGCGATCATCGGGGTCTGGTGGGTGATCGAGCGGACGCTGCTTTAGCGCGTTGCCGCCCAAAGAGTGGTGAGGGCAGCGGCGGGATCATCGCTGCCCCAGATCTCGTCACCGATGCCGAAGAAGTCGGTCATCGGCGCCAGCTTGGCGATCATTTCCGCGTCAAGCTGGCCTTCAGCGACACAAGGAACCTCGATCACCTCCGACCACCACTGGAACATTTCCGCCTCGGCGATCTCGCCGTCATAAAGGGCGGTCTGGCGCACGGGGCCAAAGGCCACGTAATCCGCGCCAGCCTCGCCCGCGCTCATCCCGTCATGACGCGATCCGCCGCAGAAACTTCCCACGATGGCATCGGACCCCAGCACCTTGCGCGCGTGGCGCACGGAGCGGGCGGCATCGGACAGATGCACCCCATCAAGGCCCAGACGCTCGGCCAAAAGCGTATGGTCCGCAATCACCAACGCCACGTCGCGCGCATCCGTCACCGCGCGCAGCGTATCGGCGGCGCGCGACAGCTTGTCCTCGTCCTTGCTCGCCAATGCCAACCGCACACAGGCTGCGGCATGGGTATCGAGCACGGATGCCAGTGTATCGGCAAAGGTGGCCAGATCCATCTCGGACGGGGTGATGAGGTAGAGTTGCGGTTGCTCGGGGGCGTTTGACATCTGGGCGGTCCTTTGCTGCGTGGCTGTGGCAATAGCCCAACTCGGGCGCGGATGGAAACGCTATTGCGCGCGCCACATCATATTGGCAAGGGCAGGGCGGTGGGATAACAGGACGGCATGACAGTAGAAAATCCCACCGCCCCGGCGTTTGTCCTTGTGCGCCCGCAGATGGGCGAAAACATCGGGGCCGCCGCCCGCGCGATGCTTAATTTCGGGCTGGATCACATGCGCATCGTCGCGCCGCGCGACGGCTGGCCCAATCCGGCGGCTGTGGCGATGGCATCGGGTGCGGGGCGTGTGCTGGATGCCGCGCGCCTGTCGCCCGATCTGCCGCACGCGCTAGCCGATTGCAGCTTTGTCTTTGCTACAACCGCGCGGGACCGCGATCTGAGCAAACCGGTCTATACGCCCGAGGCGGCGATGGAATTGGCGGCGCAAAAGATCGCGCAGGGCGAGCGGGTAGCGGTTCTGTTCGGTCCCGAGCGGGCGGGACTGGAGAACGAAGATATAGCGCGCGCCAATGCGATCATCTCGGTGCCGGTGAACCCGGAGTTCGCGTCGCTCAACCTTGCGCAATGCGTTCTGTTGACGGGCTATGAATGGATGCGGCGCCACAGCACGCAGGCACCGGTGGTACAAGAGCTTGCAGGCTCCGACTGGGCACCCCAGGCCGAGGTCGAGCATTTGGCGAAACACTACGAGGAGCGGATGGAGCAGGCAGGCTTTTTCTATCCCGAGCACAAGGCCGCCTCGATGAAGGTCAATCTGCGTAATATGTGGAGCCGGATGCCGCTGACGCGTGCCGATGTGCAGATCCTGCACGGCACCTTGCGGCAGATGGTCCGCTGGAAGGAACGCGGCTAGACCTGACCCCGCCAAAGGATTAGGTCACAAGACGATATTACGATGGAGGATAGCATGGCCACCAACCGCAAATTGTTCGAAGAAGTGGGCTCAGATACGGCAAAGCCTGTCGCGACCAAAGGGGTGATCGACAAGGGCCGCACGGGCGCACGCACGTCGATCCGCAACTGGCTGTTGTCATTGTTCGCGCTGGTGTTTTTGATGATCCTTGTGGGCGGCGCCACGCGCCTGACCGACAGCGGCCTCAGCATCACTGAATGGCGACCACTCACCGGGTCGATCCCACCGCTCAACGCCGCCGACTGGGCGTCGGAGTTTGCGAAATATCAAGAGATCGACCAGTTTCGCCTGCAACACGCCTGGATGACGCTGGCGGATTTCAAGACGATCTATTGGTGGGAATGGGGCCACCGTCAACTGGGCCGCGTGATCGGTGCGGTCTGGGCCATCGGGTTTTTCTGGTTCCTGCTGCGCGGTCAGATCCCCACCGGCTGGACGCCGCGTTTGCTGCTGTTGGGCGCGCTTGGCGGGATGCAGGGGGCGATCGGCTGGTGGATGGTCTCCTCCGGTGTGACCTCCGGCACCTCGGTCGTGACAGTGGCCAGCACGCGTCTGGCCACGCATCTCGGGCTGGCCTTTATCATCATGGGGCTGATCACGTGGTTTGCCCTGAGCCTCAGCCGCCCCGAGCGCGATCTGATGCAGGCGCGCCGCGCCAAGGAGGGCAAACTATATGGTCTGTCCACTGGCCTGCTGCACCTGACGTTTCTGCAAATCCTCATCGGTGCGCTAGTGGCGGGCATTGACGCGGGCCGCACCTATACCGACTGGCCGCTCATGGCAGGCCAGTTCTTTCCGCCGCAGGCATTTGTGTTGGAGCCCCTGTGGATGAATTTCATCGACAATCCCGGTCTGGTGCAATTCATCCACCGCATGACTGGCTATTTGCTGTTCGCTTTCGCCATCGTCGTCTGGTTGCGCGGGCGTAAATCGGCGCATGAAAAAACCCAGAGGGCGTTCAATTATGCCTTTATCGCGATCACGGCGCAGGTTGTGCTGGGCATCGCCACCGTCATGGTCGCCGCGATCATGCCCGTCGCACTTGCCCACCAGGGCCTTGCCGTGCTGTGTTTCGTGCTCATCCTGCGCGCGCGGCATCTGACGCTTTATCCCATCGCAACATCGCTCAGAGGAGCCCGCGCATGACTGCCTATACTGATCTGATGGCGTTCACCCGTGACACTCAGGCGCTGGCGCAGGTGGCAGGAAGGCTCGGCTGGGATCAGGAAACGGTGATGCCACGCGGGGCCGCCCCGCAGCGGGCCGAGGAGATGGCCGCGATGGAGAGTGTGCTGCACGCGCGCCGGATTGATCCGCGCGTGGGCGACTGGCTGGCCGCGATCGAGGACAGCACGCTCGATACGGTGGGGCAGGCCAACATGCGCCACATCCGCCGCAGCTTTGAGCGGACCAGCAAGGTGCCTGCCGCTCTGGCGACGCGGCTGGCCAAACTCACCTCCGCCTCGCAGGGCATCTGGGCCGAAGCGCGCGCGGCGGATGATTTCAGCGCCTTCGCGCCCACACTGGCCGAGGTTATCATGCTCAAGCGTGAAGAAGGTCAGGCGCTGGCGGCGGGCGGCGATGTTTATGACGCGATGCTGGAGGATTACGAACCGGGCACGACCGGGGCAGATCTGGCCGCGATGTTCGGTGCCATGCGGCCCGTCCTGTCGGAGTTGCGCGCCGCGATCCGCGACGCGGCGCCCGTGCCGAAACTGGAGGGCACCTTTGACGAGGGCGCGCAGATGAAACTGACGCGGCTGCTTGCGAAAACCTTTGGCTATGACATGTCGCGGGGCCGTGTGGATAAGGCGGTGCATCCTTTCTCCAGCGGCTCGGGCCTTGATGTGCGCATCACCACCCGCACCAACGAGGCGGATCCGTTCAACTGTTTCTATTCGACGATTCACGAGGTCGGCCACGCCGCCTACGAGCAGAACATCGACACAGATCACCTGCTGACCCCGCTGGGCAGCGGTGCGTCGATGGGCGTGCATGAAAGCCAGAGCCGGATCTACGAAAACCAGATCGGACGCAGCCGCGCCTTCACAGGATGGCTGTTTGGTCAGATGAAAGACGCCTTCGGCGATTTTGGCGTGCCAGATGCTGAAACGTTCTATGCGATCGTGAACCGCGTGGGTGACGGGTTTATCCGAACCGAAGCCGATGAGTTGCAATACAATCTGCATGTCCTGTTGCGCTTTGATCTGGAGCGGGCGCTGATGTCCGGTGATTTGCAAGTCAGCGAGCTTGAAGGCGCATGGAACGACCGATTTGAGGCAGATTTTGGATTTGCCGTGGATAAACCCTCGAACGGGGTGTTGCAGGATGTCCATTGGCCCGTCGGTCTGTTCGGATATTTCCCGACCTACAGTCTGGGAAATGTTTATGCCGGCTGTCTCAACGAGGCGATGCGCAAGGCTCTGCCGGATCTCGACAAGGCGCTAGAGCAGGGCGATACCAGTCCTGCGACGCAATGGCTGCACCAGAATCTACAGACCCACGGCGGTCTTTTTGCGCCGCGCGACACAATCGAGCAGGCCACAGGCAAAGCGCCATCCGAAGAGCCGATTCTAAACTACCTCAAGAAAAAGTTTGGTGAAATTTACCAAATTTGACGGGTGCAGCCGCTTAAATTCCGCCAGACTGTTACGCATAAAACAGGTTAAAACGCTTGCGCTCCGCTGTGTCGTGCAAAAAAGTCACATCAAACGCCGCCAGAGTGACGTACAGGCAATGTTTGGCCTAAAAATGGGGCAAGTTTCGCTTTTTTGGGGCAAACAGCGGGCGTTTTGTATTTCAATCTAGACTGGTTTCATGTTCTAAGGCCACTAAGACGTAGTTCGTCGTCTTTTGGATTTTTAAAAGGAAAGCATCATGAAACAGTTTTTCGCAGTCTTGAGCGTCATCGCGGTAAGCGGAATGTCGGTCAGCGGAGCATGGGCACAGAGCGTCAGCACCACACAGAGTTCCACCGGGGGAACGACCGGTAACCCGGATTATCCTCTGGAAGTAACTGGAACAGATGGTCTGATCTATCAGTGCGAAGCAGATATCGTACAGTTGGCAGATGGTAACGATGCACGTACTTGCATCCGCCCTACCGACACCGCAGGCTCGGTTTTTGAGAATGCAACACCGCTGCAACAAGCCGGTGCAGCAGTCGGCATTATTGTCGTCGGTGCGGCACTTGCAAACAGCAGCAGCAGCAGCTCCACAACCACAACAAACTAAGACCTAAATCTTAGTATTGAAAAAAAGAGCCGCTTCTTTCGAAGCGGCTCTTTTTGTATCAGGTGTCCAGCTGGGGTGTTACTCAGTATCGACAGCTTCGCCAGCGTCGTCCTCGTCGGATTGCTCTGCAATCCAGGCAACGGAAACGACCACTTCATTCTTGCCCGTGTTGAAGACCTTCACCCCACCGGCCGAGCGTGAGCGGAAAGATATACCTTCTACCGGAACGCGAATCGATTGGCCTTTGGATGTGGCAAGCATGATCTGGTCGTCCATCTCGACGGGGAAGGACGCCACGATCTCACCACCGCGCATGGCTTTGTCCATCGCGGTCACACCCATGCCTCCACGCCCTCGCAGAGGATAGTCGTGGCTCGAGCTGAGCTTGCCCGCGCCGCCCGCAGTGATGGTGAGGATCAGGTTCTCCGCCGCCGACATTTCGACATAGCGCTCGTTCGAGAAGTTCGGATCGGCCGGCGCCTCTTCATCGTCTTCCGATGCTTCATCGGCCAGACCCGCCATCGCGCGGCGCATCTTGAGGTATGCTGTGCGCTCCTCTGAGGCAGCGTCGAAGTGACGAATGATCGACATCGACACAACCTTGTCTTCGCCCAACAGTTTGATGCCCCGCACTCCGATTGAATTACGGCTGTTGAACACGCGCACGTCCGTCGCCCGGAAACGGATCGCGCGGCCCGAATTTGTCACCAGCATCACATCGTCGTCATGGCTGGCAATGCGGGCGTTGATCAGGGTGACACCAGCGTTTTCTTCGTCAAACTTCATCGCGATTTTGCCGTTGCGCATGACGTTGGTGAAGTCAGACAGCTTGTTGCGGCGCACCGTGCCTGCGGATGTGGCAAAGACCACTTGCAGATCGTCCCAGTCCTTCTCGTCGCGGTCGACCGGCATGATCGCTGCGATTGAGACACCCACCGGGATGGGCAGGATGTTGACGATGGCCTTACCTTTGGAGGTGCGTCCCCCCTGCGGCAGACGCCATGTCTTGAGCTTGTAGACCATGCCATCCGTGGTGAAGAACAGCAGTTGCGTATGCGTATTGGCCACGAAAAGGGTGGTGACCACATCCTCTTCTTTGGTGGCCATGCCCGACACACCCTTGCCGCCGCGGCGCTGGCTGCGGAAATCGGCCAGAGGTGTGCGTTTGATATAACCGCCGGAGGTGACGGTCACGACCATATCCTCCCGCTCGATCAGGTCTTCGTCGTCCATGTCACCGGACCAGTCGACAATCTCGGTGCGGCGTGGCACGGCGAACAGATCGCGCGTCTCTGCCAGCTCGTCACGAATGATGGTCATTATGCGGTCACGGCTGCCCAGAATTTCGAGGTATTCCTTGATCTTGGCCGCCAGTTCTTCCAGCTCGGTGGTAACCTCGTTCACCCCGATCTGTGTGAGGCGCTGGAGTCGCAGCTCAAGGATCGCGCGGGCTTGGGTTTCCGACAGGTTATACGTGCCATCGTCGTTGGCGGTATGCGTGGGATCGTCGATCAGCGCGATATACTGTAGGATCGACTCCGCAGGCCAGCGGCGCGTCATCAGCTTGTCGCGCGCCTCGGCGGCATCGGCGGAGGAGCGGATCGTGGCGACAATCTCGTCGATGTTGGTGACGGCCACGGCCAGACCGCACAGGATATGCGACCGCTCGCGCGCCTTACGCAGCAGATGCGCGGTGCGGCGGGCAACGACCTCCTCGCGGAAGTCGATGAAGCAGGTGAGGAAGCGGCGCAGCGTCAGCGTCTCGGGACGGCCGCCATTCAGCGCCAGCATGTTACAGCCGAAATACGTCTGCATCGGGGTAAAGCGGAACAGCTGGTTCATCACCACTTCCGCTGTCGCGTCGCGCTTCAGCTCGACCACGACGCGCACACCGTTGCGGTCGCTTTCGTCCTGCACATGGGCGATGCCTTCGATCTTCTTGTCACGGGCGGCCTCGGCGATCCGCTCGATCATGGTGGCCTTATTCACCTGATAGGGGATCTCGTCGATGACGATGGCCCAGCGGTCTTTGCGGATCTCCTCAATGCGCGTCTTCGAACGCACGATGACGGAGCCGCGCCCCTCAAGGTAGGCTTTGCGCGCCCCCGACCGGCCCAGCATTATGCCGCCCGTCGGGAAATCGGGGCCGGGTACATAGTCGATCAGGTCTTCGGACGTCAGATCAGGATTTTCGATCAGCGCCAGACAGGCGTCGATCACTTCGCCTAGATTATGCGGCGGGATATTCGTCGCCATACCGACAGCGATACCGCCCGCACCATTGACCAGCATATTGGGAAAGCGGGCGGGCAGCACGGTGGGTTCGCGGTCTTTGCCGTCATAGTTGTCCTGAAAATCGACGGTTTCCTTGTCGATATCGGCCAACAGATAGGCCGCAGGTTTGTCCATGCGCACCTCGGTATAGCGCATCGCGGCGGCATTATCGCCGTCCATCGAGCCGAAGTTGCCCTGACCGTCGAGCAGCGGCAGCGACATCGAGAAATCCTGCGCCATGCGCACCAGCGCGTCGTAGATCGCGCTATCGCCGTGCGGGTGGTATTTGCCCATCACGTCACCCACGGCACGGGCTGATTTGCGGTAAGGTTTGTCGTGCGTATTGCCGGCCTCGTGCATGGCGTAAAGTATCCGCCGGTGGACGGGTTTCAGGCCATCCCGCAAATCGGGAATGGCGCGGCTGACGATGACCGACATGGCATAATCGAGATAGCTCGTGCGCATCTCATGCTCGATGGTGACCGTAGGCCCATCGTACACGGGCCGTGCGGGCAGGTTTTCGTCTGCGTTTTCAGGGGTTTCCGGCGTATCGGTCAATCTCTGTCCCAGCTTTGCTGATGTGCTCTATATCTTGCGTCCGACTATAGCGTGAAGCCCATATGAGGTTCAATCCCGCCCGTCACCTGATGCGGCGTAGCCACCTGATAATATGACTAAAGTTCTGACAAATATAGGTATTTAGTTAAATTTGCAATGCTGTTATCCCGTATCGCTCATACTGCATCACGGTCGCCTGACGCCACGTTTCTTCCCTTGGCGCAATCGGGCGGTTAAGCTGTGTGAGAATAGTTCAGAAAGATCCCCTCATGCAGCGTCTGTTGACCGATCAAAAAACAATCACCACAACCCGTCTGGAGGAGGTCGCGACCACTGATTTGCGTCCCGGTGAGGCGCGGCTGAGGCTGGAGAGCTTTGCGCTAACTGCGAACAATGTGACCTACGCCGCCTCCGGCTTTGCGATCGGGTACTGGCAGTTTTTTCCCACGGATATCGACGGGCAGGGTCTGGTGCCCGTTTGGGGCACGGCAGAAGTGGTGGAGAGCACCGCGGCGGATCTGGCCGTGGGCACGCGCCTTTACGGTTTCTATCCGATGGCCGAGGAGCTGGTGATCGCGCCGCAGCCGGACGGGCACGGCGGATTTGTCGATGCAGCAGCCCACCGCGCCGAGTTACCTGCCGTTTACAACCGCTACACGCCCGTACGCAGCGGTGCCGACGACGATCATATGCGCGCGCTGTTGCAGCCCCTGCTGGCGACGTCTTACCTGCTCTACGATTGGCTGATGGACAACGCTTGTTTTGGGGTAAGCCAGATCATCATCGGCAGTGCATCGTCCAAAACGGGCCTTGGTCTGTGCAAATATCTGGCGGAACCTGCAAAGCGGGCCTACCGGATCATCGGGCTTACCTCGACGCGCAACCGCGCCTTTGTCGAAGGCCTTGGCGCCTGTGACTTGGTCCTGACCTATGACGAAATTGCGCAGCTGCCTGCGCAGCCTTCGGTCTATATCGATATGTCGGGCAATGCGGAGGTCAAGCGCGCGGTGCACAGCACGCTCGGCGCCCATCTCAAACATTCGGCAGCCGTGGGCATCAGCCATTGGGACCAATTCCAGCCGCAGATTAAGGTGGAGGGGGTCAAGCCGCAATTCTTTTTCGCCCCGGCGCAGATCGCCAAGCGGCGCGAGGAGTGGGGGCCGGGGGTGATGGAAAAGCAGATTACCCAAGCGTGGAAGCGGCTGGCGGCGGATGCGGGCAGCTGGCTCGACCTGCGTGTGCATGACGGGATCGGGCAGGCGCAGGCGGTCTTTGGCGCACTGGCGGATGGCAGTGCAAAGCCGCGCGATGGGCACATCATCCGGCTATAGAACCTCTCAGGCGGAGCAGCTGGCTCCGCCCAGCACGCAAAACTTGGCGCAGTGGGGGTGGTTCAGGGCGACATCGCGCTCGGCCTCCTCCAGCGTTTCCCCCAGCTCGAAGTCGGAGGAGTAGGGCAGCAGCGTGCACGCCAGCACCGCCAGCTTGTCCGCGCCGCGCCGCTTTACCACCATCCGCGAGGAGGCACACATCACCGCATCGGGCGATTTGTCCAGTATCCCCCAGCAGGCGGTGGTGATTTCGGGCACTTCCACGCTCTCGTCCATTTCAGGGAAAAGCACAGTCATGCCGGTATCTTGCGCGTCGATATTAAAGCTGTGCTCGGCGTAGAAGGCAGCATAGCCCGCGCGGCTGTCGGCATCCGTATCCTCAAACACAGACCGGCCGGCGACCGCCATGGTAAAGCTGTTGTCGCGCAGCCATTCCATGCCGGTGATCGTCTTGTCAAAAGCACCCGCACCGCGCTCTGCGTCATGCAGATCGCGGCGGTAGTGATCGACCGAAATGCGCAACGTCAGCTTGCCCGGATAGGCCGCGTGGAGTCGCAACAGCCCCTCGCGCATCGTCTTGCGCATCATCGGCTGCATGGCATTGGTCAGGATCAGCACATCGTAGCCACGACCTAGCGCAGCTTCGGTCATCTCGATCATCTGCGGGTTCATGAATGGCTCACCGCCGGTAAAGGCGATCTCCCGCACACCCCAGTCGCGCGCCTCAAGCTGGTCAAGATAGCCGCGCACCTCATCGGCAGTGATGTAGACCAGCGCGTCGTTTGTCGGACTGGAGAGAATATAGCAGTTGGCACATTCGATATTGCATAGCGTTCCGGTGTTAAACCACAGGGTTTGCGGATCGCTCAACGCCACGGTTGCGCGAGGCTCGCCTTTGGCGATCGTGTGGGGGTCTTGAAACTTCCCCTCATTTGCCACTGAAATATCTTTCATGCCTGCCTCTCCCGCTTGCATCATCCGATCCTTAAGGGGGGTAGATCATCCAGCAAGCCCTGAAAAGAACAGATCAGAGAATGCACAGGCTTGTGATCGTTTGAAATTGCGGTATGGTCGCAAAATGTTTGCGCTAACATGTAATTTGGTGTTCCGGATTATTTCATTTAGCGCGCTGGCGTGGTTGACTGTCGATTGTGTGCCACACCGCACTCCAGTATGTCGCCACGAAAAGGCGCACCCGACAAAGGCAAATTCTATGGCTTCACGCGTTATCCCGGTCGATCTGTTTGATCTGGTGATCTTTGGCGGCACCGGTGATCTGGCGCGTCGCAAGATCCTGCCGGGGTTGTTTCGCCGCTTTTGCGCGGGGCAGATGCCGCCACAGGCGCGGGTCATCGGGGCAGCGCGGCAGTCGCTCGATGCGAATGGATACCGCGAAATTGTGCGCGAGGCGATTGTCGAATTTGGGGGCAGTGGCCCCTTCGAGCCCGCACAGATCAACGACTTTCTGGCCCGGATCGAGTATGTCGCCATTGATGCCTTGGGCGAGGGCGGCTGGCCCGAATTGCAGAAACTGATGCAGGCGACGGACCGCGTTGAGGCTTATTATTTTTCGGTTGCTCCAACACTGTTCGGCGAAATCGCAGAGCGCTTGCAAAAATGGGGTATGGCGGATGCGGACGCCCGCATCGTGGTCGAAAAGCCGTTTGGCCGCGATCTGGAGACCGCGCGCGCGCTCAACAGAACCCTCGCCACCTATTTCAACGAGGACCAGATTTACCGGATCGACCATTATCTGGGCAAGGAGACGGTGCAAAATCTCATGGCGGTGCGTTTCGGCAATATGTTGTTTGAGCCGCTGTGGAACAGCCAGTATGTCGATCATATCCAGATCACGGTCGCCGAAACCGTGGGCGTCGGAGGGCGCGGCGATTATTACGACAACGCCGGCGCGATGCGCGATATGGTACAGAACCACCTGATGCAGCTGTTGTGCCTGATCGCGATGGAGCCGCCCGCGCGGTTCGCCCCCGATGCCGTGCGCGACGAAAAGCTCAAGGTGATCCGCGCGCTCGATCCAGTCGCCGAGTATCATATCGTGCGTGGGCAATATCAGGAAAATCCCGAAGCCCCCGAGGCATGCCCGAGCTACCGCACCGAAGTGGGAAATCCGCGCTCGCGCAGTGAATCTTTCATCGCCTTGCGCACCCAGATCAGCAACTGGCGGTGGGCGGGCACACCGTTTTACCTGCGCACCGGAAAACGCATGGCCGCACGCTCCTCCGAGATCACGGTGGTGTTCAAGGATACCCCGCACAGCATCTTTGCCGAAGATGCAGGCCGCCACCGCAACGTGCTGTCGATCCGCCTGCAACCCAACGAAGGGATCACTCTGGGCGTGACGATCAAGGAGCCGGGGCCGGGTGGTATGCGTCTCATTGACGTGCCATTGGACATGTCGTTTGCCGAAACGCTGGACCCCGAGGATACCGATCACGTTGACGCCTACGAGCGGTTGATCATGGATGTGATCCGGGGCAACCAGACACTGTTCATGCGCGGCGACGAGGTTGAGGCCGCATGGGCCTGGACCGACCCGATTATCGAGGGGTGGGAGGCCCGCAATGACGTGCCAAAACCCTATGATCATGGCAGCATCGGCCCAACGGATGCTGCCCAGTTGATGCGCCGCGACGGGCGCGAATGGCGTAAGGTGACTGAATGAACTTGATCGAATACCCAGACCGCGACACCCAGACCCGGTCGCTGGCCGACACGCTTGCGACAGCGCTGGCGACCGCGCTGTCGCAAAAGCCGCGGGTGACATTCGCCGTGCCGGGCGGCACCACGCCGGGCCCGGTTTTCGAGGCGCTCAGCACTTGTGATCTTGAGTGGAGCAGGGTGCATGTGCTGCTCACGGACGAGCGCTGGGTGCCCGAAACCGACGCTGCGTCAAATGCTGCGTTGATCCGCACGCGGCTGCTGACCGACAAGGCAGCGTCGGCGCCGTTCACGCCCTATTACAGGTCGGACAGCCAGATTGAAGCGGCAGCCAGCGCATTGTCGGAGGCCCTAGCGCCCCAGCTTCCAATCGACGTTTTGTTGCTGGGCATGGGAGCGGATATGCACACGGCATCGCTGTTTCCGGAGGCGCCCGGATTGCGGGCAGCGCTGTCGCCGGATGCCCCGATGTTCCTGCCCGTCCACGTCGCAGGGCAGGCTAACGCGCGTCTGACGCTGAGCGCACCCGCACTGCAATCCGCGCGCGCCATCCATCTGCTGATCACTGGCGCCGAAAAACGCAACGCCGTGATGCAGGCTTCCTCCCGCACCACGGCGCGGGCGCCCGTAAATTGCATATTGCCACAATCCACGGTCCACTGGAGCGCATGATGAATCCTTGGGAAACCCTCGCACGCCAGCGCAAGGAGATGGAGAATCGCAAGATCGCCGATCTGTTCGACGATCCGGCCCGCGCGCGGGCCTTTTCCGCTCAGGCGGGGGATTTGTATTTCGATTTCTCCAAAACCAACATCGACGCGCGCAGCCTCGGGACCCTGCTCCACCTCGCCCGCGCATCCGGGGTAGCGGCGCAGCGCGACGCGATGATGGGTGGAGCGCCGATCAACACGACCGAAGAACGTGCCGTGCTGCATACGGCTTTGCGCAATCTGGACGGCGGTCCGGTAGAGGTGGCGGGGCATGATGTCATGCCATTCGTCCACGAGACCCTTGCGGCGATGCGGGCCTTCGCGACGCGCGTGCGCAGTGGTACCATCACAGATGTCGTGAACATCGGGATCGGTGGATCGGATCTGGGACCCGCCATGGCCACACGCGCGCTCGGGCCTTACCACGACGGACCGCGCTGTCATTTCGTCTCCAACGTGGATGCGGCCGATGTTGCAGATACCCTGCGCGGGCTGGATGCGCGCACGACGCTGGTGATCGTCGCCTCAAAAACCTTCACCACAGTAGAGACGCTGACCAACGCCCGCACCGCGCGGGCCTGGATGCTGGAGAATGGCGGCGATCCCCGTGCGCAATTCGCAGCCATCAGTACGGCACCTGATACCACCAGTGCTTTCGGGATCGACCCCGCCCAGGTTTTCGCCTTCAAAGATTGGGTGGGGGGGCGATACTCGGTCTGGGGGCCGGTGGGGCTGTCGCTGATGATCGCCATCGGGCCGCAGGCGTTCGATGCATTTTTGCGCGGCGCCCAAGATATGGACAGGCACTTCCAAGCTGCGGAATTGGCTGAAAACCTTCCGGTTCTGCTGGCGCTGGTGGGGATCTGGCACACCCAGATTTGCGACTATCCCACCCGTGCGGTGCTGCCGTATGACCACCGCCTGACCTTGCTGCCCAGCTATTTGCAACAGCTCGAAATGGAATCCAACGGCAAATCCGTGCTGCACGACGGCGCGCCCAGCACGCGGCCCACGGGCCCGGTGGTCTGGGGGGCGGCGGGTACCAATGGTCAGCACGCCTTCTACCAACTGTTGCATCAGGGCACCGGTGTCGTACCTTGTGAGTTTCTGCTGGCGGCACAGGGTCACGAGCCGGATCTGGCGCATCACCACGTTCTGCTCATCGCCAATTGCCTCGCCCAGTCAAAAGCGTTGATGCTGGGCCGCAGTCTGGAAGAAGCGCTGGCGATCGCTGCGAAACAGGGCTTTGAGGGAGACGCGCTGCAACGGCAGGCGCGTCACCGCGTCTTTCCCGGCAACCGGCCCTCGACGACGCTTCTGTATCCGCAGCTTGACCCGTTCACCCTTGGCCAGATTATTGCGCTCTATGAGCACCGCGTTTTCGTCGAGGGGGTCATCCTCGGGATCAACCCGTTCGATCAATGGGGGGTGGAGCTGGGCAAAGAGCTCGCGACCTCGCTGCAACCTGTGATCGAGGGCACGGCAGATGCGCGCGGCGAGGACGGATCCACGACTGCACTGGTGGATTTCATTCACCGGCATAGCGGTTAGAAAACGCACTGAGCGGATGGCAGACAAGCGTGATGTCAGAGGGCTGGAGCGGGTAACGAACTCCGTAAGCTAGTATCTACCAGTATCATTCCGTATCAATTCCCCTTTATAATATGGCGATTTACGATAAGTCTTGTATCATGCACCCTCATGCTGTACCGCTTAATAACATATTTTTGGGCGGGTTGATTGTGGGGTTGATATGCCAAGACGTGCTAAGGAACTTTCCGCGATAGAAGTTAGGCGGCTAGGCCGTGGCGTTCACAATGTGGGCGGCGTGGCGGGCCTGTTGATGCAAGTTACAGACAACGGCGCGCAATCTTGGCTGTTACGCGTTCGGGTTGGCGAGAAGCGGCGCGAGATCGGTTTGGGGGCTTTCCCCGAAGTGAGCCTTGCAAAAGCGCGTGAGAAGGCCGGAGAGGCTAAGGACGCGATCCGCAACGGGGTTGATCCCGTAGAGGCGCGCAAGGCCGCTAGATCGGCGCTGCTGACGTCTCAGCGGCAAGGACTGACATTCATCGAAGCCTTTGAAAAATACGCGGCCAAGAAATTGCCCGAACTCAGTACTGAGCGGTATCGCACTCAGTGGCGCGCAACTGTCGAGAAATACGCCTTTCCCGAACTTGGCGGCATGTTGGTGCAGGATATTACCCGCGAGGACATTTTGCGGATTCTGCACCCTATCTGGGAAAGCAAAACTGAAACCGCGACCAAGGTACGGCAGCGGGTGGAAAAGACGCTGGATTACGCCAAGGCGGCAGGGCATCGCACGGGTGACAATCCGGCGGCATGGCGCGGCAATCTCGAACTGGCACTATCTGCACCGAACAAGATTGCACCGAAAGAAAACTATCCCGCGTTGCAGCTTGACGATGTGGCGCGCTGGTGGGTGGACCTTCAAGAGCGCGAGGGGGTAGGGGCGACCGCCCTGGCGTTTCAGGCTTTGACTGCTTCACGCACGGGGGCCGTCCGGTTTGCGACTTGGGATGAAATCGACTTGGATGCGCGGCTCTGGACAATCCAGCCGGGGCGCACGGCAAGCAAGATCCCCCCAACCGGAAAACCGCACCGCGTTCCGCTAACAGATAGTATGATTGCACTGCTGAAAAGTTTGCCGCGCATGGGTGATCTGGTTTTCACTTCCCCGCGCGGCGGCGTTATGTCGGATGCGACTTTGGGCAAGGTGATGCGCTCAATCCATGAAGCGGACATCGAGCGCGGCGGCGCGGGCTATCTGGACGCCAGAACAAAGGTGCAGGCTGTACCGCATGGCCTTAGAAGCTGCTTTCGGGTTTGGGTCACTGAGCGCACCGACTTTGACGGCGACATGGCCGAAATTGCCTTGGCGCATATGGTGGGGAGCAAGGTCCGGCAGGCTTATGACCGTTCCGATATGATCGAAAAGCGGCGGGTGATGATGGCGGCTTGGGGGCGGTTCTTGCGCGGCGAACAAGGGGCGAAAGTGGTGCAGATAGGGGCGGCGGGATGAACGATTGGGGAATACCCGATTGGCGAAATTTGACTGCCTATGGTGAAACTTTAGATTGGGAAGTTTACCGTTGGCGGTGGGAGTTTTACCGTAGAAGAGGCGACCTTAGAGAGGATTATGAGCGCAATAAGTGGGAGCACTATGAACTCTGTCGAGATGTGATCTTAGAAGAGGGCGGCACGTTATCAGATGTAATTCATCCCGAAGATAAGCGGTTTAAGGTAGCTGTCGAGAATTGCCCAGAAAAGTATGGTTATACGTCTTTGCCCAACCCTCGATTTGGCGATCATAGACTATCTGAATTATACCCCCTTCACGACTGCGAATCTGACCTGTCCGTAGTGTTGCCGGGCTTTAATGGCAAAACATCGCGCGAGGTGAGGGTGGGTGAGAACACCTATGGATTTGTTTTCAATCTGGAAAAGCCGTTGGGGCCACAATTAGAGGCAGCAAAAGAGAATTTAGAGCGTGCGCAAATTGCTGTGATTGGTGAAAAGAAACAGCGAAAACGTAGGCATAAAGGAAAATACCTTGATTATCTTAGGGTACTAGATGCGCGCGCGTCTGGCTGTTCTTGGGCCGAAATTTCCAAAATACTTATTCATTCTGCTGCGGATGCACAAAATGCCCGAGACGTTCACAAGCAAGCGGAAGCCTTGTGTTTTAACTCTTGGAGTTAATTCACAATCCCCAAGCCTGAGATAAGGCGGCAACTAAGGAGCAACTGTAACAAGGAGTTGCTCCAATGCCTGATACGTATCTTTCCGATAAAGACCTGTCCGACCGCTACCGTATCACGCGCAACACCGTGTGGCGCTGGCATCGTGAGCGGGCTGACTTTCCCCGCGCTGTCAAACTTTCCCCGAACTGTACCCGCTGGAAACTGAGCGAAATCACCGCTTGGGAAACCTCACAAGGCGAGGTGGCAGCATGAAGAACAACAAAAAAGAAAACGCCGCGAACCTTGCAGGGTTCAACGGCGTCAAAGAGGATAAGAAACGCGACATTTCTTGCGCTGATGCTACCCCGAAGCGGAGCGCAAATGCAATGTCTTTGTATGCCAAGGACCGCCATAAGCGCGCGTCTAAGTCTCTGGGCTACGTCCTGACCATGGCAACCCCGGACGCGTGGGAGGGCTTCGTTCTTATCCTCAAGGCGAGACTGACCACGGGCGAACGGCAGGCGCTGGCGATGGCCGCTCTGGTCACACTGGATGATGATACCGCATATCGCACGGCATCGGCGGCGCTGTTCGGCGTTTTGGATGGCGAGGTGCTGTCATGATGGTCATCGCGGGATTTACGGGGCCAGTAAAAGAGCTGGAGACTATTGCGGACCGTTTGCGCAGCGATGTGGATAGCGAGATCTGCAACTCCGATAGCTGGGAAAACGGCACCGAGCCAATGATCGAATTGTCATTGATGGAAGCCAAAGGCATCGCCCAAACCCTGAGCCGTATCGCGAACTTTCTTGAGCGGATTGCGGAGGGTATAGAATGACCTTCCACAATCGCCAGCCAATCGAGCGCGCGGCAACGCCTGCTGAGATCGAACGTCTGCTGCACCACATGCCTGTGGTTGCTCAGATGGCGGAGAACACATGGGCCAAGGGCTTTGCACAGTCTGTCACCAAACAGGCGCGACGCAAGAATTGGAAACCATCCCTGAAACAACTGTCTGTGATGCGCGGGCTGGTCTCTGACCTGTTCACCCATGCCAGCGACGATGCGGAGGACTTCAACCCGATTGAAAGCTGAGCACCCGTGGCGCTGCTGTAGAGCGGCTGTGGCGTCACGGGTGAAGCATCGGCCCGCGTTCATAGTGAGCATACCTTAGGGGCATATCACAGGACGCGGGTCACGCTCTAGCTTTTGACCGTCG
>Ga0136599_1000047_pt1 | contig 40002 bp, 38 predicted proteins | sample AntRauMFilla2697_FD_104635 | JGI IMG/M metagenome (GOLD analysis project Ga0136599, IMG submission 104635) | Saline lake microbial communities from Rauer Islands, Antarctica - Metagenome Filla 2 #697 | ecosystem: Environmental > Aquatic > Non-marine Saline and Alkaline > Saline | place... | reverse complement strand
GATATAGGTTATGTAGACCATAATTATAAAGAAGATTTTAAAGACTACATCGGGGTCAATGATAAAAAAATTAAATACTCACTTGGATTTGGTGGTGAGGGATTAGTACCTTTGATAGGTACTTTAAGATTTAGTGTTGCCTATGGTTTTAATTTATCTAAAAAAGATAGGTTAAATAAGCTAGATTTTGGAAAATATACAGGTTTATAATAATTTAAATAGGAGAGTAAAAAAATGAATAGAATAGTATTAGGTACTTTAATTAGCCTTTTTGCAGCTTTATCAGCTTTAGAAGGTATAGCAGTTGTTGACAAGGTTAGAGTTCAACAAGAATCAACAAGAATAACTCACATGATTAATGAAACACGTGAAAAAATTAAACCTTTAGTAACTAAAGTGCAAAATAAAAGCAAAGAAGCTCAAGTTAAAATGGAAAATTTAAGAAATGAGCTTAGCGAATTAAGTGATTCATCTGATGAAGAAAAAAAGAAAGAGTTAGCTAATAAATTCAATGAAGTAGTTCAAGGGGTCGAAGCGTTAAAGTCTAAGGTTCAAGAAAAAACCATGAGAATTCAAAAAGATATATCTGAAGAGATAAATGATAAAATACAAGAAGCAATGGAAACTTATGCTAAAAGCAGTAACCTAAGCTTAATTTTATCTGTAAGCGACACTCATTATGCAAGTAGGGAAAATGATTGTACTACAGCCATAATTAAACTTATTGACGAAGGTTTTGCACAAGAAGACTAATATTAATTAATAATCTTTTAAAAAGGCTACCAACGGTAGCCTTTTTTTTGAAACTTTAAAAATTATGAATATTATTGGTGTTGATGAAGTTGGTAGGGGTCCTATAGCTGGGCCAGTAGTTGCTTGCAGTGTAAGATTATCAAAAACCCTAAATATAGATAAAGATTCCAAAGGTTTAAGTGAGAAAAAACGAAATTATTTTTTTCAAATGATAAAAGAGACTGCCTTATTTCATCATGAAGGTGTAGTATCTGAAACCATCATAGATAATATAAATATCTTGCAAGCTAGTTTAAAAGCAATGCTGATATCAATATCAACCTTACCTACCTTAGATACCCTTTTAATAATAGATGGTGTTAGTAAATTAAATAGCCCAATTAATCAGGTTTCAATTCCAAAAGCTGACTTAATTCATGAATGCGTTGCCGCTGCCTCTATTATGGCTAAAGTTACTAGGGATAGGATAATGCAAGATTTTGCCAAGATATATCCTTATTATGGTTTTGATAGTAATATGGGGTATCCAACTAAGAAGCATTTATTTGCATTAGCAAAATATGGACCATGCCCAATACATAGAAAAACATTTAAACCGGTAGCTGATGTCATACGTTCATCTTAAAGTACATTCTGAATTTTCGTCTTCCACTAGTATCGTAAAAATTCCAGAATTATTAGAAACTTGTATTAAAAATAAAATGCCAGCAGTTGCAATAACTGATGATATGAATATTTTTGCTATAATAAAATTCTATCAAATGGCTTTGAAAAAAGGGATAAAACCTATTATTGGATGCAGATTGTCCTTAGAAGACGACACATATTTGTCAGTTTTATGTGAAAATAATGAAGGCTATTATAATCTGCTGAAACTACTATCAAAAGCCTATGTTGATGTTAAGAAAAAACCACATGTTACTTATGAAAGTTTAAAACTATATTCTAAAGGGTTAATTGTCTTAACTGGGTGTAAAAAATCACTTATATACAGTCTTATAACTAAAGACGATAAGTTTTTGCTTAAACACCACATTGAATTTTTACAAAGCATTTTTAAAGATAATTTATACTTAACCCTTGAAAATTTAACCGATGATATTTTTCAAAAAATTGCTTTATTGCAGCATGAATATAAATTAAATTTAGTAGGCAGCTATGATGTCTTTTTTCTTAAAAAAGAAGAGTTAAAAGCAAAAATTGCGAGAGTTTGCATCAATCAAAGTTTAATGGTTGCTAATTATAAGACTTATAAAAATGAAGAAAATGAATACTTTAAAAATTATTATGAAATTTTTGAAGATTTCAAGAATGAAATCATACTTACTAATACCACTCAAATAGCCAAAAAATGTAATGTAATATTACCTTTAAACAAGGTTAATCTGCCAGATTTTACTATTCCTAAAACACAAACTTTAAAAGAATACCTTAAAGATCTTGCTTTTGATGGGCTTAGGTCAAGAAAATTAGAAGGCAAAATATACGATGATAGAATTAACCATGAACTAGAAGTTATTACTAGTATGGGTTTTTCTGGTTATTTTTTAATTGTTGCTGACTTTATTAACTGGGCTAAAAAAAATAATGTTTTAGTTGGGCCTGGTCGTGGTTCTGGTGCTGGCTCACTTGTGGCATATAGCCTAGGTATTACAGATATTAATCCTATAGATTATGACTTATTATTCGAAAGATTTTTAAATCCAGAGAGGGTTTCAATGCCCGATTTTGATATTGATTTTTGTATTGAGGGTAGAGATAGGGTAATTCAATATATTGCAAACAAATATGGACACAAAGCAGTTTCTCAAATTATAACTTTTGGTACTCTTGGGGCTAAGGCCGTAGTTCGTGATGTGGGAAGAGTTTTAGGCTATGGTTATTTTACTGTTGATAAAATTGCTAAATTGATTCCGTTTGCAGTTGGAATGACCTTAGAAAAAGCTCTAAAAGAAGAAGAGCTAATAAAACTTTATAATGAAGATTTTGCCACCAAAAATATAATAGATTTATCTTTAAAGCTAGAAGGATTGGTTAGAAATGTAGGTAGGCATGCTGGTGGTGTTGTTATTGCTCCAAAAGAAATAACTGACTTTAGTGCTATTTATCGTGAAACCCAAGAAGACTTTTATATTACCCATTATGATAAAGATGACATCGAAACAGCTGGATTAATTAAATTTGATTTACTTGGTTTAAAAACTTTAACAGTAATAGATAAAACAACTAAACTAATTAATGATTTAGGGATCCGATTTAACATAAACAATATCCCAGTAACCGACCAAAGTGCTTATAAATTAATTTGTAAAACTGATACTTCTGCTGTGTTTCAATTAGAGTCAAGAGGTATGAAAGATTTAATATCAAGATTACAGCCTGATAAGTTTGAAGATATTATTGCTTTAGTTGCACTTTTTAGACCTGGTCCTTTGCAATCTGGTATGGTCGACGATTTCATTGCCGTTAAGCATAAAAAAGCTGAAGCAAAATATATTCATCCAAGTTTAAAAGAAACATTAAAACCTACCTATGGGGTTATTTTATATCAAGAACAGGTAATGGAAATTGCTAGAAAAGTTGGAGGTTACACCCTAGGAAGTGCTGATATTTTAAGAAGAGCGATGGGTAAGAAAAAACCAGAAGAAATGGCTAAACAAAAAAGTATCTTTATATCAGGTGCCATGAAAAATGATGTTAGCGAAAAAATTGCCACCACAATATTTGATTTAATGGACAAGTTTTCTGGTTATGGTTTCAACAAATCTCACTCAGCAGCTTATGCGTTATTATCTTTTCAAACAGCTTGGTTAAAAGCAAACTATCCAGCTCAATTTATGACGGCTGTATTAACTCTTGAAATGGAAAATACAGAAAAACTAGCAAGTCTTATAAGTGAAATAAAAAAAACTGAAGTTAAAATAAATCCATTATGTATTAATCAAAGTATATATGATTTTAGTACTAACCAAGACTCTATAGTATATGGTTTAGGAGCTATTAAAGGACTTGGTAAAGGAGTTATCTCCTTATTTATAGATGAAAGAGATAAAAACGGTCCTTATAAAAGTTTAGAAGAATTTATTAAAAGAAATATTAATAATAAGATAACTAAAAAAAATATTGAGACTTTAATTTATGCTGGAGCTTTTGATAAATTATCTAATAAATCTGAAGGCTTATCATATTACTTATCATGGTATTCATTTTACGAAAATAATTATGCCCAAACTGAGTTTGGGCAAAATAACTTATTTGGTGAAAACGAAAATACACTATCTTTACCAAAGCCAACTAAATTTCCACTAGTCGAGCTTATGAACTATGAGTTCAAGGCGCTAGGATTATTTTTCACACTAAACCCCATTGATTTATATGAACAAGATATTAAACAATTAGGTTGTTATAGTCTTGATAAGATTAATACAAAAGATGAAACGGTTAGATTATCAGGTTTTGTAAGTTCTGTTAAAAGAATATCCACAAAATCAGGCTTGCCTTTATATTTTGTCACAATTGACGATCAAACTGCATTAGTCGATCTTGTTGTTACTAATGAAATTTATAATCTTAATAAAGATTTGTATGTAAAGCAGGCTTTAATTTGTGTGATTTGTCAGGTTTCAAAAGATAAACAAGGTCAGGCTAGATACAGAGTCACTAAAGCAAATTTCTTGCAAAAACTAAGAGAAAATCTTTGCAGGAAAATACACATTAAGATTGATAACGTTAGCAAAGTAGATGAATTTAAAAAAATCATTGATGATTCTGAATCTGGTAAATGTGAAATTATTATCACTGATAATAATAACAATAATTTTTTATTACCATCAAAAATAAAGCCTATGTTAGAATTAACATACAAAATAGAACAGTTAGTAGGAAAAAAGAATGTCACGGTTGATTACATTTCTTATAGTTAATATTTTTTTAAATTTAGTTTACGCAAACTCCATAGGAGTAATTAATGTTAAAAGTAATATAAATAAGCCATTTAAAGCAGTAATACCTAAATACGAAGATGCTACTGTTTTTATCGCTAGTGCAGATGAGTACAGCTCCTTTGGACTTAAAAAAGATATTATCGTAGATAGTTTAGAAATCTTAACAACTGACTCATCAATTGACATAAGTTCTAAGCAACCTATCAATAAACAAAGTTTTAATTTAATTTTAAAAGTACAAAATAGCAAAATTACTTATTTTTATAAATTGATAATTGATTTTAACAAATCTAGTAAATTTTATTTATACGATACCCCACTAAGAGTAAAAGACTTTAGTGAGCAAGATAATCTTAAAAGTAATGCAAAACCTAAGATTATAGTTTACGAATCATCATACTATGTAAAAAATAATGATATAGTATACGTTTTGCTTGGTATCTGTTTATTATTAGTATTAGGCAATCTTTATCAATTTTATAAAAACAAATATCTAAAACTAACGGATTATGTTTATGTCGGTAATGCTAATGGACAACAAGATATTAGCATCATTAAAAAAGTTAAAAAGCTTTTAAGTAAAGATGAGCAAGATCTAGCAATTGCAGAAATTAGAAATGTTATTAAAAATAACAAAATATCTTTTAAAGATTTTGGAGTGTTAGCAATTGTTTTAAATAAATATAACTTGTTAGATACTGCGCTTGTTGCTATAGCTGAAGAAATTTGTGTTTTTGATCAAAAAGATTCTTTAGGTCTACAGATTATTGATTATCTTCTCTACGATTTTAACGATAATAAAACAAAAATTAATGTAGCAAGAGCCTACGCAAGCTTAAAAGAAAATATCAAAGCTTCTGAGCTACTTTTAGATGTTGTTAAAAACGGTACTACAAAAGAAGCTGAATTAGCCAAAAAAATGTTACAGGATATAAATTGAAATATGCCTTATCAATCGAGTATGAAGGAAGTAAATATAATGGTTTTCAGTCTCAACCAAATAAAAATACAATCCAAGATAATTTAGAAAAAGCACTAAGTACCATAGCTAATGAAAAAATTTCAGTTATTTGTGCTGGAAGAACTGATGCTAAGGTCCATGCTAGACTTCAGGTGTGTCACTTCGAAACAGAGGTGATTAGAACTGATTATTCTTGGCTTATGGGTTCTAATAAATTATTACCTAAAGACATTAGAATAATGGAAGTTAAACAAGTAAGTGATGATTTTCATGCAAGATTTAGTGCAACTGCTAGAGATTATAAATATGTTATTTACAATGATAAAATTTTACCAACATCGCTAAATCAAAAAGTTTATCATTGCTATGATGATTTAAATGTAATAAACCTAGCTAAGGCCTCAGAGTTTTTTATAGGTGAGCACGATTTTTCCTCACTAAGAGATAGCCAATGTCAAAGTGCATCTCCTATAAGAATTATTAAAGACATAATAGTAATGAAAAAAGAAAAATTTATTATAGTTCACATAAAAGGCACAGCTTTTTTACATCATATGATTAGAAATTTAATGGGAGTATTAATTGAAGTTGGCACTGGTAAACAAAATGTGGATTGGGCTTTTGATGTTTTAAAAGCAAAAGATAGGAAACAAGCGTCAAAAACATTAGCTGCAACCGGGCTATACTTTTATGAAGTAACTTATGATGATTATAATCCAATTTGTAATTGGCATTTTTTAGATATTTTTGATTTGTGAATATTGATAAATGGTTTGACTATATCCAAACAATTCATAAAAAAGATATAGATTATACAACAGGTAGACTAATAACCGTGGCTAAAGGATTAGATGTAATAAATCTTACTGCTAAAGTTATTACAATAGCTGGTACTAATGGTAAAGGTACAACTGCAAACTTAATTTCACATGCATTATTACAGCAAAAATGTCAGGTAGGTTTGTTTACCTCACCGCATATACTATCCCCAAATGAACGTATCAAAGTAAACAACACTAATATTAGTGATGGTGATTTTATAGAGGCTTTTAAAAAAGTAGAGCAGGTAAGACAAGGCATTAAGCTTACTTTTTTTGAATTTTTAACTTTAGCAGCTTTGGTTCACTTTAAAAAATCTAATTTAGAATATGTTATTTTAGAGTGCGGTTTAGGGGCAAGACTAGATGCAACAAGCATAGTTAAAAATGACATAGGCATACTTACAGGTGTTGCACTCGATCATATTGAAATCCTTGGAAATACCTTACTTGAAATTGCGATTGAGAAATCTTATGTTTGGAAAAAATCACAGATTAACATTTCTGGCGCTAGCTATATATGTGAAAAGTTCAATGAAATATTGCAAGAAAATAATGTTATAAATGTTAATGATTACGTCACAAATCAAAATAATACATTAACAATAAAAAACAAAACCTATACTATCCCATCTCATTTAGATATTAATGTGGCTAAGATAGCCGTTTACACCTTATTTGTTTTAAATAAATTTAACTTTAACTTAGATAAATTTTCCTTGCTTGGTAGATTTACAGTGATAGATAATTTTCTTTTGGATGTGGCTCATAACGAAGAATCAATTTTAGGGTTAAAAGAAAAGCTTAACAAACATAATATGAAAATTGATGTTGCACTTATTGCATTTAAACCAAACAAAGATTTAGTAAAATGTGTGAATGTTCTTAAAACTTTTTGTAATGATATTCAGTGGGTAGATGATGTCTTTAAACTGCATGAAAATGTAAATATAAAAAGCTGGGATGGGAAGTTGTCTGCCAAAAAATATCTAATAACCGGCTCTTTTTTTACTGTAGAGTATTTTTATAGACATTTACTAATGGATGCAATAGATTAATATGGTACTATTAAGAGACGAATTTAAATTATTAAACTATGAATTTACAAGAAATTAATTTTATTGATATATTTATTATAACCTTAATGGTTTCATCTTCTGTTTTAGGTGTCATTAGAGGGTTTATAAAAGAAAGCCTAGCATTTTTAGGTTGGGGCTTAGCTACATTTTCAGCTGTTAACTATGGTGATGAAGTGTCAACTTACATCGGTCAAGTTATCGGTGTTAAAAAAATATCACATAGCATCGCATATGGTGGTGTTTTTATAACTACTTTGCTTGTTTGGAATATTATAAGTTATGTAATGGTTCAAGTAATTAAATATTCTGGTTTTTCTTATTTTGATAAGTTTTTAGGCTCTATTTTTGGTTTCTTAAGAGGCTCTTTATTTATTAGTTTATTAGTAGTGATAGTTAATGCATTTGGTTTTACAAGCCACACCATCGTATTAGAGTCCAAGTTGTATGAATATTTTATTCCTTTATCAAGCCTGCTTGCTTCTTATATCCCAGATGATATGGCAAGTTCAGCCTTACAAGCAATGCAACAAATTTCATTAAAAGACATAGTGTTATAGTTATGGAAAAAATCTGGTTAAAAAGCTATCCCAAAAACGTTCCTAGTGAAATAAATCTAGATAAATATAACAACTTAGGTCATTTTTTTGATAAGATTTGCAATAAATATGAAAACGATGTTGCCTTTGAGAGCTTTGGATGTGGTGTAACATTTACTGAGTTAAGAGTCTATGTTGATTCATTTGCCGGCTACCTTCAAAAAGAATTAAATATGACTAAAGGAGATGTTTTAGGAATCATGTGTCCTAACCTGACTCAATACGTTATTGTTTTATTTGCAGCTTTGAAGCTTGGTATTATAGTTGTGAACATAAATCCACTTTTTACCCCTTTCGAACTTGAAAAGCAGTTAAAAGAATCAAAACCAGATACCATTTTTATTCTAGAAAATTTTGTTGATAAATTAATTAACTTAGACACAAAAGTAAATAACGTTATTGTTTCTAAAATAGGTGATTTTCATGGCAAATTAAAATCAATATACATGAATTTTATAAACAGAATATATAATGTAAAAGCGTACCCAGAACATACATTTGCTAAATTTTTAGATACATTAAATTATAGATACGATGCAGAATTTGAAAATTTAGATAGTAACACAGTCGCATTTTTACAGTATACAGGCGGTACAACTGGCAACCCTAAAGCTGCAATCTTAACTCACAAAAATATTTTGGCTAACATGCTTCAGGGTTCATACTGGGTTAAACCCTTATTAAATGACAGAAACGAAGTGTTTGTTAACCCATTACCTATGTATCACATTTTCTCTTTAGCTAGCTGCTTTATGTTTTTTTCAATAGGGGCTAAGAGCATTTTAATAGCTAACCCTAAAGATACTTCTATGTTTTTAAAACAAATTAAAAATAGTAAACTATCTATTATAATTGGTGTAAATACATTGTTTGATTTATTAATTAGAACAACTGGTTTTAAAAAAACTGATTTTAGTAATTTAAAAGTAAGCCTTGCTGGAGGTATGCCTGTTAATGAAGATGTAGCTAAAAGATGGGAAAAAGTTACAAATTGTCATATTTTAGAAGCATATGGTTTAACTGAAAGCTCACCTGCAGTTTGCGTTAACCCACTAACCACAACTGAATTTAATTCATCGATAGGCTTACCATTACCATCAACCGAAGTTAGCATTAGACAAGAAGATGGTACAGAGCTTCCTATAAATCAAATTGGTGAACTATGGGTTAAAGGTCCTCAGGTAATGCAAGGGTATTTTAACAAACCGAACGAAACAAATTTAGTTTTGCAAGATGACTGGCTTAAAACAGGTGACATGGCATTAATGGACGAAAAAGGCTTTGTTTATATTAAAGATAGAATTAAAGATTTAATAATAGTTTCTGGCTTTAATGTTTATCCAAGTGAAATTGAAAATGTTTTACTAAGACATCCGCAGATACAACATGCAGCAGTAATAGGAGAGAAGTATAAATATACCGAGTCCATAGTTGCTTTCATTTGTAGTGATATATCAAAAGAAGAAGTTTTAGAGCATTGTAGAAGTTATTTAACTAACTATAAAATTCCTAGAAAAATAATATTTATTGATAGTATGCCTAAAACTTCAATCGGTAAGATATCTAAAGCAAAGCTTAGAAAAATATCAGCATCTCATGCTTTAACTAATATTGAATAATGTTCAATTACTATTTTAACCGCATTTTTCAAACTTATAATTCAATTTTAGTAAAATATATATTAAGTATATTGACCTTATCACCAAATATTATAACTATTTTTACTGTTATATTTGCCTTTATAGCTCTTTCGCTTTGCTACTTTAATTATGTCTTTATAGGATTTATATTTTTTATTATAAGTGGTTTTTTAGATGTGATTGATGGACAGGTGGCGCGGGAAAGAAAAATAACCTCTGACTTTGGTGCTGCCCTTGATATTTATTGTGATAGAATATGCGAAAGCTTATTTTTGCTTGCAATATACATAACCCATGACTTTACCTATATTGCATTATGTTCTCTTATAGCATCATATTTGTGTGTAACTTCTTTTTTAATTGTTAGCACTTTATCTCTTAAAAATGAGCATAAGAAAAGTTTTTTTTATAGTCCCGGTTTGATTGAGCGTTTTGAAGCATATGTTTTTTTTAGTGTGATGCTATTAACTAACTATCATATCATCTTTGGAATTACTTACTCAGTTCTAACTGTATATACATCTGTATTTAGACTATACGAATATAAAAAACAAACTCTCTAAATAAGTTGGTTTTAAGATTTTAACCTATAAAGTTAGACACTATTTTAATTCATCACTTAAGTTTTTTCTTTCTTTACTTACTCTATAAACTGAGTAAATCCAAAAAGTAATTAAAACTAACAATAACCATTTTATGTAATCAATAATAATAGCTAAATCTTCAAATATATAAAGAGCTAATATAATAAATAAAGAACCTGCTGCTTTACCTATTCTTGAAATGACCCCATCTATTACTGCTTTACTTTGTCTTTTAGTATTTTCATTTAATGGTATATATGCCATCTCTTTTGTAGTATCAAAAATTGTGTATTTAAAACCTCTACCCATAATAATGTGAAGTGAGCCAAAGGCCAAAATTAATAAGGATGGATTACTGATGTAATAAGCTAAGTCTATAAAAAAGTCGTTATACTCTAAATCTATAGCCCCATAAAATAATATGCCTGTTATGAGCCAAACAACAGGTGTCGATATTGCTGATTTTGTCCATCCAAACCTTCTAATAACGGCACTAGTTATAAAACCACCACATGTCGCTATTACACCATTTAAAAAAGTTATTTTTAAAACGTAAGAATTAAAGTCCTTACTAATAGGGAAAGATATTTTAGCTCTATGAAGCCAAGCTATATCAGTCACATTAAACATCATATTGTATGAAAAGACGATTAAAGCTAAATAAAGTAAGTATTTAGAACTTAACAGCACTTTAAGAGAGTTGAGTAAACTCGTTTTAGATTTTTCTTTTTTAGAATTATTATCATCAGCATGATCTATTTCTAAGTTAGATTTAGCAACTTCCATATTTGTTTTGTAATATATTATTAGAATAAGAAATGAAAATATAACAACTAAAACTACCTGATAAAAAACCCATTGTTTATCGTAGTCATAAAGTGAAAAAACTGGTAAAGGTAAACTTTGTAACCATGGAACAAAGAAACCTACAGCAACACCAGCACTATTTATTGCTACGCTGTAAACCGCATAAAATCTTTTTGCTTTACTTAGTTTAGTTATCTCATTAACAAAACCCCATAATAATGTCGATAATACTAAACTACTCCAAAGCTCAGACAATACGTAAAATAATGATATATTCCAATGCCTAATGACAATCAGTAAGCCAGAAGTTCCTTTACTAACAAAAACATTTTCAGCTAACCAATTAGTAAATTTAACAGCTTCTAATGATTGACTATTTGGATACAAAACCCACAAAAATAAATTGAAGTATATAATAAAGCTGCTAATTATTATTAGGAAGACTGTTGATCTTTTAAAGCGAGACGAAAGCAATGTATAAATATATGTGATTAAAATTGCGAAGGGCAAGACGCCTCCAATTTTAAGAAAAGGGACAACATTAGCACCAGAACCTTTCAAAGTGATCATCAAAGTGCCTTTCATAGTACGAAGCAGATGGTAAACGCTTGTAACTAAGAAGAACATTATAATAATTGGAGCTATTTGATTGTGTTCATGGCTTTTGATGGGCCAAAAATATTTGCGAAGGGTGCCAAACTCATTAGCTTTTTGCATTTTTAGGATGTTCACATATTTATTTATTCATATGGTAACATGCGATATGTAAAATTAAAATTATATTTTAGTTCTGATTTAAACTTTAAAGTTGTATAAATAACTTTATAAAAAATCAAACTAATAGGATAATAAAAAAATAATAAATAATCATTAAAACCCAGGCTCAATATGATACTAGATTGGTTAAAAAAATATATTTTCAACAATGAAGCACAAAAATTTATAGTAATACTTACAGTAATTTTTGGAACAGGTTATCTGTTTTTTAACATTTTGATGCCTCTTTGGATTTCTGTAATTATTGCATATTTATTATCTGGAATTGTTGAGCCTCTTACTAAAGTTGTTAAATATAGAATCGTTTCAACCTCTATCGTTGTTTCTATGGTTTGTATACTAATTTCAGGAATTGTTTATAAAATTGTTCCTAAATTACTGAGTCAATTTTCTACTTTAGTTAATGAGCTTCCAGCTTTAGTCGGTAAATATAATAATTTAATCGAAAATGGCTCAGACCATGAGATGTTTAATAAATTCTTAAATGCTTTACCTATAATAGACATTCAAAATGTTTTAACAAAGCTAGATTTTCAAAAAATTATTAATTATTCATTTTCAACAATGCAAGACATCATTGGCATCATGGTTTATGTGATTACAGTGCCTATATTTGTTTTTTTACTGTTACTTAAAGCGCCTACTTTTTATAATTATTCACGAAACTTGCTCAAAAATGATATAAATATTTTAGCTTGTTACCGTCAAATTAGCCTTGGTCTAAGAGGATATGTATTAGGTAAAATAATAGAATTTATTGTAGTAAGCGTACTTAGCGTAACTTTGTTTTGGCTAATGAGTATAAAATATTTTCTACTTATGGCTTTATTAGTTGGAATGTCTATTTTAGTTCCTTACCTTGGTGCTTTTTTAGTAACTATTCCAGTTTTATTGCTCGGATATAGTAGTTTAGGTTTAAGTGAAAACTTTTTAATTTTAATATTATCTTATTGTGGAATTCAGATTTTTGATGCAAATATTTTGTTCCCTCTTATTTTCACAGGCATTATTAAAACCAGTTCATTGACAATATTAATTAGTATATTGTTTTTTGGAACTATCTATGGTGTACCCGGAGCTTTTTTTGCGATACCGCTAATAGTGGTAATTAAATCTATTTATATGAATTGGCCATATGCTAAAGATAAGTGACTACCTATTCTTGTAAAATTAACTAATGGCATTTGCTTACAAGCTATTTAGCGTATTTCCTTGATACTAAGACAATATAAAGCCTAATTTTTACTATACTCATTATATTAGATAATTTTTAGTAAAGGACTTTATGCCATTTTTAGCAAGCTCACCCGAAAGTAGTCACATTTCTTTGATTCCTGCTTCTTCACCAATTTTTCATAAAATTATAAATGAAGCAAACCATCAAAGTTTATTAGAAAAAGATATAGGTTTTAATAAAGATAGCTTTAAAAATACTGAAATTTTAAACATTATAAGACAAAGTTTAATACACGGGGAGTTATCAGAAGATAAAATTACTGCAAAAGAACTAGTATCAGAAATATATAAAAGAATTGAGCGGTTGCCTAAAATAGAATCTAGTCCAAATATTTACGCTCTTTATGACGAACTAGAGAAGACAGTTCATTTAAATATACCAAGTCAAATATATACACATGAAATTAAAGCAATATCACTTGATATATATTCTTTAACAAATGAAGTTCTAGATTATGTCAAATCCTCAGAATCATTTAATGGTCAAAATAAATTATTTGGGGTCAGTGAAGAAAAATTAACCTCTAAACAAACCCAATTGTTAATAGAAAATTTACAAAAAGTTTACTCTTTGTTAGATGAAGCTGTCGTTAGAAGAGACGATTTTTTCAAATTGCTTGAACAAAATAAAAAACAAGAGTCAAAAATCGCTTTAAAAGACTTAATGAGTTGTTTTTCTAAAGTTTTACTAGTCAATGATAATCTAAAAGATAACATATCAAAGTTAGGGTCAGCTAAGTTAAGTGGTAGGTCTTTTACAAATAAGATAATAAACTTTATCAATGATAAAAATAAAAAATTAATTACCATAAATAACTCTTTAAAAACAAATGTAAGTAAAGAATTTGCTGATAAAAAAGAACAAAGTTCTTTAAAATTAAAATAATTAAGCATGCGTGTAGTTTTTCTTATAGATATGTATAATATCTCAAGTGTAATAATTAAAAGAGTTTATAATGAAAAAGAAAATAATTGCTTTTATTTCTTTGGCCACTTTATTTTTATCTGGCTGTAATTCAGAGCCTTATGGTATGTTTGATCGTAATAAAGAATACCCTGAAATTAGGTCTGGCTACCTAAAAACCCCAAAGAAAGTGCAAGTTATAAGTCAAAAAGTAAAATTTGAAGTTGATGAAGATATTTTGTTAGACGAAGAGATATCAGAAATAGAATCTAAAAACCAAAAAGATTTATCATTTCCTCCTGTGGAGATGTCGCAAATAGCAATTATTAAAAATAAGCAGAAGCACAAAAAGAATAAAAGCTAAGGTCAAATAGTAAAATCATAACTTGTATTAGTTTTGTATTGTATGAAATTTGTTATAATTTAATATCTTTTTATTAGTTAATTAACTTTTTGTTTTTAGCTGAAGAGTGTCTTTCATTTCTATCAATATCGATATACTTATCCATTGTAGTAGGAGAGCTATGACCTACATCATCTCTAATATGCTCTCTTGGTCTATGTTTAATATCATTTGATATGGAAGTATGCCTAAGCCAATGTACTGTTGCTTGTTCAAGCTCCATAGCCTCTTCACTTAAATTCTCAGAATTTAACTTATTAATTGCTATATTAAAAGCATCAGTTATTATAGTTCGAAGCTGTCTGATACCTATATTGGTTGATTTTGTTTCACTAACAATTAGTGGAGTTTGTTCATGTTTTAGTGGCAATGGGTTTAAAGAAAGGCTTTTTCTATACTGTTTTAACACTAAAAGTAAGTCATCAGGTACAGCTATCTCTCTATACTTATTACCTTTTCCTATTGTACTAAACCACCAAAGTCCATTTTCATCTCTAAAAAAGTTACCCATTTTAGGTTCATGGATTGGACTTTTAGCAAGCTCTGATATTCTTACACCTAATAAATAAAAAGCACTAAGAGCAAAGTAAGTTCTAAAATACTTATTATTTTTTTCTGCTAATGTCTTAATTTCATTTATGATAGTTTCCCATTGAAATTCAGATATTTTTCTATTTGTTCTTATTTCTTGTTGTTTTTGAAAAAGTTTACTTTTTTGTCTTATTAACAATACTGGATTTGAATTGGTAAATTCTTCCTGAGCCAGAAATGTAAAAAATGAGCTTAAGCATGCTAAAGTACTTTTCAAACTTGAACTTGTTGCTGGCTTGATAAAAGGTTTCCAATGTTCATTTATATTTTCATTTATAAACCTTTTAACATTGCCTTTATTCATCCATTCTTTGGGTGGTTTCTTAACAAAATCGATATACTCCATTAATAGTTTTCTATTAATTTCTTTAAGCGAAATATTTTTGATTATCCAACACCATTGCAATAATTTATCAACTTCTCTTCTGTAGGTATTAAATGTATCGTTAGAGCCATCATAGGAGCTTAAAAAATCATGACAATAGTCATATTCTTTAATATCTATGTTAATACTGGAAAGCTTTGATATAATTGATGCGTAGGGTAGTTTCTTATGGTTTTCTTTGGTATCAAAAAATGGGTGCGGTTTTAATTTCATAAGGTATCAAAATAGACTATAGCTTAATATTATCATAAGATAAGCAAATATATATAAGAATAGATTTCAATGTACACTTTAAAATTATCAAATTTAAGATTAACTGATGGAAGTCAAGTAGGCATGAAAGCTGCAACTTTAGGTCAGTTACATCATCACTCTAGTCAGTTAGGCATAACAGTTCCTGATGGGTATGTACTTACTATTAATGCTTTTGAAGATTTTTTATCTCATAATTTAATAAATGATGATATAAAGGTTTTCTGCAACAAAAATAAAATTTCAGACTTAAATGTTCTAAAAGAGAAATCTGATCATATCAAAAGCTCAATTCTTAACGGTGAATTTCCACAGGTTGTTTTAGATGAAATAATTAGTTTGTTTAAAACAGGCAGCTTAGATGAACAAAGTAATTACGCAATACGTTCTTCTGGAAGCTTTGAAGATTTAGAAAATTCATCATTTGCCGGTCAGCAAGATACATTTTTAAATATTAAAGGAATTGATAACCTCCTTTTATCTATTAAAAAAGTTTACGCGTCTGTTTATAGTATGAGAGCTGTGTCTTATAGAACTGAGCAGGGGTTTGACCATTTAAAGGCTAAAATGGCTATTGTTATGCAAAAAATGGTAAGAAGCGATTTGGCAGCAAGTGGGGTGATATTTACAATTGATCCTAATACAAATTATAAAGGTGTAATTCATATAACTTCATCTTACGGACTTGGTGAAAGTATCGTCGGTGGAGAAGTTGATGCCGATGAATTTTATATCGATAAAAATTACTTAAATACTAATTTAGATCCAATAATTAAGACAAATTGTGGTTTGAAACAAATCAAATATGTTCTTGATGAATATGGTGTAAAAGCCGTGAGTTCTAATGAAGCAAAACTTTCTATTAATTCAGAAGAAGTTATAAAATTGGCTAAAATAGCTTTGAAAATGGAAGAGTATTTTGCTCATCCAGTAGATATTGAATGGGCTAAAGATGGTATAACTAACGAGATTATGATTGTACAATCACGACCAATAGTTAAAAAAATAGAAAAGCTGGCAAATTCATATAAATTACTTGAAAAAGCTGATGTTTTATTGACTGGCATTAGCATAGGTAACAAAATTGGTTGTGGCAAAATTAAGATAATGCACGACTATAATGATTTATCAGGATTTAATGAAAATGATATTTTAGTTACGGATTCTACAGATCCAAATTGGGAACCACTTATGAGAAAGGCATCAGCCTTGATAACTAATAAGGGTAGTCGAACATGTCATGCAGCTATCATAGCTAGAGAAATTGGTATTCCAGCCATATTAGGAACTAAAACTGCAACTAGCTTATTAAATACCAACCAAGAAGTTACATTAGAATGTAGCCTTGGAGCTAAAGGGTATGTTTATGATGGTGTTTTAAATTATAAAAAAGATGAATTGGTAGTCCCTAAAACACCAACTGCTAATGTAAATTGGCTCTTGAACATAGGGGATAGAGCTTCTAGTTTTTATTGGTCTGAATTACCTGTTTCTGGTATTGGCCTTTTGCGAATGGAGTTTGTAATTAATAAAATTGGTATTCACCCAATGTCATTATTTAATTACTCAAAACTTAATAAGGCCACAAAAAATAAAATTAGTGAAATAATAACTGATGAAGATTCAATAAAAGAAGCTTACATAAAACTAGTTTCAAAAGAATTATTATCAATTATTAGTCCATTTAAGCATAAGAAAATAACCATACGATTATCAGATTTAAAATCCAATGAGTATCGTTCTTTGTTAGGAGGGGATATATTTGAACCTAATGAAGAAAATCCAATGCTGGGTTTTAGAGGGGCTGCTAGATACCTTGATAAAGAGTTTCATGAAAGTTTTTTAGTTGAGCTTGAGATTTTAAAAAGATTGCAAGAGTATAATATTAACTTTGATATCCTAGTTCCATTTGTAAGAAATATAGATGAAGGTAAAAAAGTTGTTTCACTGTTATCAAACCATGGTTTTAATAAACATAATGTTTATATGATGTGCGAGCTACCTATTAATGTGCTTTTAATAGAGGATTTTTTAAAAGTATTTGATGGAGTATCTATTGGAACCAATGATTTAATGCAACTAACCTACGGTGTAGACAGAGATTCTAGTATTAGTGATAACTATAATGCTAATGATAAAGTTTTAAGAATGATGATAAAAAATATCATAACTGCATGCGAAAATAATGACAAATATGTTAGCATTTGTGGACAAGAACCATCTGATAATCCCGATTTTACAATTTGGCTAATTAAAAATGGAATGAAAAATATTTCTTTAAATCCTGATTCTTTATATAGTATTTTTTCTAAAGTAAATGAAAAACAGACTTAGACAAATAAAAATCTTTGCTAATTGGTATGATAATAGCGAGATAGGTAGACAAATTTTTTCCCAAATAAATTCTAAGTTATTGCCAGGAAACACTTTACAATTTAATTCATATGGAATTAATCATCTTAAGTCCTATGGGAATTCTAGGAACTTCTTAATTAACGAGGGCAAATATTTTATTCAAGACCCAAGCTTAATTTGTGATTTTACAAGATTGCCATTTAAAACAAATTTTTTTGAAAATATTATTGTTATGCACTCTGATATAAATTATGAATTTTTAAAAGAAATTTACAGAGTTTTAAAAGATGATGGTGTACTAATAATAACGTCATTAGATATAAATTTTTACTATGTGAAGTGGCTTCTTAATAAAAAAGTTGTGAGATTAGATCAAATCATGAATAAGAGCTCTTTGACTCTTGAGTTAATTAAGGTTGGTTTTTTTATTGATGAGTTAGAATACTTTAACTTTGAAGACTATGATAATAGTTTTTTAAATTTAGTTAAAGATATAAAAGTTGCTAAGGCTTTTAAAGCCAAACCAGTTATTAATTCAGGTTTAGCTTCAAACACCTTAAATAAAAGTATAAATTAATTATTTTTAGTACCTTTTATAATCTCTTATTTAGTATCTTTTGCTTTATCTTTTATTTCTTCAACTTTATCGGCAACGTCTTCAGATTTCTCTTTTACTGCGTCTGAAATATCACTTATTTTATCTTGAGCTTCATCTTGTATCTTGTCAGATGTATCAGCTACATTATCTTTTAATTCATTTGTTTTTTCACTGACAGTTTTTTTAACTTGTGAAGCTTCTTCTTTAGCTGCTTCGTTGGCAGAAGATACAGTATCTTTAGCGCTTTCTTGTGCGTTATCAATGTCTCTTTTTTTCTTAAACTCTGAATATGAATCAACTGCGCTTTTTTTAACTTTACTAAAAAAACTTCCGGCAATATCCATTGCTTCTGACAAACTAGGTAATTTAGATTTTTTACTCATTCGGGCTCCTTTTGGGTATGTTTTAATGATTTATTTACTTGTTTCGATGTTTGCTTTAAAATTAAGCTACTTTTGTAGCAGTATGTTACATAATGTATGTTAAAAAAATCAAAACACATAAAAAATCAATATATATGAATAATAATATAATAAAAAAAAATGCGCCACTTTTGTTGACTATTTTTTCCTTTTTTAATCTAATAAATGCCTCAGGATTTCAAAATTTTAATGCAACTCCATTTTTGTCTTCAACAAATGGTGGTCAAATGTTTGTTTCTGATAGTATTGAGTCAGCTGAATACAATCCTTCTTTATTATCCAATATTGATAACAACTCTTTTTACATAGGAGGTGTATTTGGTGGACGACAAATAACAATAAAGAGATCTATTGAAGATAATGAATACAAAAATTTTCATAAAAAAAAATCTCTTCTAGTTATTCCAAGTTTTTTATCCACGTTTAGTCCGGGAAAAGATTTAAATTTCTTGTTTGGCTTTAAAAATTCATTTAATTTAAATTTAGATTGGAGCGATGATAAATTTTTATTAAACCCTGCTCAAAAAGTAATAAATAAAAAAATCAAATTAAGCGTTAATGATCTATTAATAGCCGCTCGAATTCCTCTAGCAATTAATTACATTAAACTTGGAGTGGGTCTAAAAATTCAATTTTCAAATATTGATGCTTTAGTGCATATTTTATCTACTACAACTAATGGTAATGAGACAAAATCAAAAACTACTAAAGTAAACTTATCAACTAGTGGACAAAGCCTAGGTTTTTTTGCTGGTTTTTTAGTAGAGAATGTTATTGATGGCCTAAAAATAGGGTGTGGTTTTAACCTTCCAATAACTCATCTTACAGAAGGTGCTGCCATGGCAAAAGTTGACGAATCTTCCTCTGAATTTAAGATAAAAGCAGGCTTTAAATTACCACCATATATAGGTGCTACACTATGCTATGATTTAGATAAGTTAATTACAAAAGCTAAATTTTATTATACTTTTCAATCTACACTCTGGTCTTACACTAAAGGTTTTTCTATCAGTGGTTTGCCTAAAAATGATGGCAAGGCTAACGGAATTGAATTTAAATTTAAAAACAGCTTTAAAAATACATTATTACTTAGTTTCTGTGTAAGCAAAAAACTTGAGGTTTTGATAAATGCTGGCGTTGAAACTGGAACACAAAAACAACCTGTAAATAAGCTTTTTTCATTGGATAACACAAGATATTATGGTGGTGTTACTGGAATTATTAGCTTTAACGATAAAACTTCATTAAATTTGGGTGTGTCAGTTGTTAATGTTAAAAACTTAAAAATCACACCAAATGAAAAAGATAAGCTACTTGCAAGTACTTCTGCAATAGTATTCGCGGTTGGATTTAAACTATCTTTATAATTAATAAGTTGTTTTTAATTAAAAACATAGTTACATTCAATTTAAGATAAATAATACAATATAGGAATTTAAGATGTACAAAGTTACTTTTAATTATAATAAAACTGTATGTACCTTATTAGTAGACGATGTTTATGTAAGTGAAATGATGGGTTTTATCCAAATTTCAGGAATAGATACGGATAAGAGTAATTTGTCTGAAAGCTTGAAAAAGGAATTTGCTGACGTTTCTTCAAGTCACATACCAATTAATCATGTAATAAAAGTGGATGAGCTTTTAATAAAAAATTCACCACTTCCTCCGGTTAAAAAAGAAAGCATAAAAGATGGTTCTAATATTACCATTTTTCCAAAAGGGAAGGATGATTAATAATTTCTGTTAGTTCATTTAAAAGATTGCTGACTTCTATCATTTTAGTTTTTTGATTTTTTCTAAATTTTAATTGAACTTTTTGCTCTGCAAGTGCTTTAGGACCCACTATCACTTGCAGGTAACATCCCATTAAATTTGCATCGCTCATTTTGTTACCAGCGTTGGCATGGGAGTCATCTAAAATAACGTCTGTTATCTTCTTTAAAGAGTTGTAAATTTCATCTGCATGTATTTTTACTGAATCATTTTTTTGATAATCAATAGCCACTATATGAATTTTGTATGGACTTAGTTCATAACTCCAAATAATACCTTTATCATCGTGACTTTGTTCGATAGCTGCTGCAACTATCCTTGATACTCCTATCCCATAGCATCCCATTAAAGGGGTTTTTTCTTTAACTTTTATGCCAAAACTTTTGGAATAAAAATCACCTAACTGAAAAATGTGAGCTACTTCGATACCTTTAGCAAATTTATACTTATTATTATTAGGTGTTATCTCATTTTCTTTAACATTTCTTAAATCATGAAATTTTACGTCATTAAGATTCAATATATTAACTGCATTACTTAAGTGTGTGAATTTTTTACAGTTTTTAAGAGCATTATCTACGAAATACATTTCAAGATTTGAATCAAATTCACTTTCTTTTAATTTAGAGATTAATAAATTGTCTATTTTTTGTCTGTTTATCTTATCTGTTTTAGATACTAATAAACCTATGTTTTTCCCTTGATAACAGCCACTATAAAATGTTATTTCATGCTCTAAAGCTTCATATACTTTGGCTGATGGCGCTAACTCTATATTATAAGTCTTTTCACCATCTATACATAATATGTCTTCACCATTGTCACATGTTATCTGAAACTCATGGGATGCATTGCCGCCTATTTCACCTGAATCTGCCTGTACTGGAACTGCTTTTATACCAAGCGATTTAAAAATATTGTTGTAAGAATTTTTAATATCATTGTATGTTTTAATCAGATCGTTTTCGTCATAATGAAAAGAGTACCCATCTTTCATAATAAATTCTCTAGAGCGCATTACTCCATGTCTTGGTCTAATCTCGTCTCTAAATTTGGTTTGAATTTGAAAAGTTTTAATAGGATAAGTCTCAAAACTTATATCTTCCATGGCTATTAAATTTGTAATACATTCCTCATGTGTGGGACCGTAACAAAGATTTTTTTTGTTTCTATCTTGTATTTTTAAAAGTAAATCACCATATTTATTCCATCTATTGGTTTTATCCCAGATGGTTTTTGGTTGCAAAGATGGCATTAAAATTTCTGAAAAATCAATCTTTTCCATTTCTGTTTGTATCTTTTTATTAATATTATGTATTACTTTAAGACCCATAGGTAACCAATAGTACAAACCATTAGAAAGTTGTCTTATAAAGGAACCTCTTAACATATACTGATGACTGACCATCTTAGCTTCATTGCTTACATGTTTTTTAGTTTTGATAAACAGATTAGAAAATTTCATACAAAAACTGATTGTTAAATAAATTACTATACTTATTAACAATAAAAGTATCTAGTGAATATCTATGAAAATTGATGTAGTAAAAATTGTCGGTGATGGCATAGGCCAAGAATTAATGCCTATGGTCCTTAAAGTATTTGATGAAGTACTCAAAAAAGCTTATAACCGCACTAAATACATTAATTGGATTGATACTAATATTGGTGAAAGTGCTATTAAAAATGGTGAATTGCCTATTAGTGATAATTCTATAAACCTTATAAAAGATAGTAAGTATGCCATAAAAGGTCCTTTAACTACTCCCATAGGTAATGGTAATCGTTCATATAATGTGGCATTAAGACAAATATTAGACTTGTATGCATGTGTAAGAAGAGTCGAATATTACCCTAATGTTCCAAGTCCTCTAAAAAAACCAGAAGGCATTGACATAAGTATCATAAGAGAAAATACAGAAGATTTATATATGGGTTTTGAATTTGATGAAAATGATGCTTTTAGTGAATTACTTTGTGATAAGTTTGGCTTAGATAAGCAAAAAAAATATGCCTTTGGAATAAAACCTATATCCGAAAAAAGTTCAAATAGAATTATGAATTTTGCAATAGAGTATGCAAATAAATATTCTAAAAATAAGATATGCACAACTCATAAAGGTAATATTATGAAGTTTACTGAAGGAGGCTTCTTAAAATGGTGTGTTGAAGCTTTTAATAAAAATCCTGTAGCAACAAATCTAACTCACACAAGTATTATTACAGATGCACTTTTTCAAGATATAATCTTAAAACCACAAGAATTTGATGTGATAGTAGCTCCTAATCTTACAGGTGACTATTTATCTGATGCTTGTGCTGCTTTAGTTGGTGGGCTAGGCATAACATCTGGTGTAAATGCAAATGATGATATTAGGATATATGAGCCAATTCACGGCACAGCTCCAAGTATTGCTCATTTAGGCATTGCAAACCCAACTGCTATGTTAAACTGTGGCAATTTATTATTTGAAGATTTGGGACTTACAGACGCAGCATTTATTTTAAAACAAGCTATTCAAAACAATTATATTCAAAACAATTTAACTTGTGATTTAAAACCACAAGGTTATGTTACGAACAAACAATTTATTAACAACCTAATTAGGAGTATTTAATCCATGGATTTAAAAGCAAAGGAAGTTGCAAAATATATAGGAAACCCAAACTACGTATGCATAGACGTAAGAGAAGAATGGGAATATGAAGCAGGCCATATACCAAAATCTATCAATAAGCCATTATCAACCATAAGTGAAGATGATTTACCAAAAGATAAAAAAATTATTTTTTATTGTAAATCAGGCATAAGATCAAGATTTGCAGCTAAAAGATTTATGAAACATTCTTGTTATAACTTACTAGGCGGTCTTATCGAGTGGGATAAGGCTAAATTACCCCACGGCATTTAATATATTGTAGAGGTTATTATAAATAATAAGATAATGTTGCAAAAAAATGTTAAAACCATAATTGCAAAAGTTAAAAGTTTAAAAATTGTTAAGCAAGGTAAACATCTATTAAGTCTTTTTTTAAAAGAAAAAGATGTGATAGAAGCATTACTTTATAATGATATTAATTTAAATCTTTTAACGTACGAAATAGAGTTAATAGATAATGAAAATATAACTTTTGATGTTGATAAAATAATTAATAAGGCTGTATTTACTGCTAATAGCGAAGGTAAAAATAGCGTCAATAGTATTGAATTTTTTATTGCTATTGTATCTTGTTCAAAAGATTTAATCTTAAGCTTATTTAGATCATTGAATATAAATAAAAAATGTTTAAAACAATATATTATCGATCAGAATAAGCATTACGAGCTACAAAAACTTAATCTCGATAATAATGAAATTGAGTTTTGCATTAATATGACTGCTTTGATTAAGAAAAAACCCAAGGTTATTGGTAGAGAGTATGAGCTTGAAAGATTAATGCGTTCTTTAGCCAGAAAAGAAAAAAATAGCCCTCTTTTAGTGGGTGAACCAGGAGTAGGTAAAACAGCAATCGTTTCATCTTTGGTTTATAAGTTAAGTAAAAATAATCCAATAGGCAAAAAAACGATATATCAACTTAATCTAAGTTCATTGTTAGCTGGTGCTAAATATAGAGGAGACTTTGAGCAAAGAATAGATGTGTTGCTTGGTAAATTTATTAATAATAAAAATGCTATCTTATTTGTGGACGAGATACATACCTTAATGGGAGCTGGCACAACAAACCAAGGTAATCTTGATGCGGCTAATTTATTAAAGCCTGCACTCGCAAATGGCAGTCTTAGAGTGATTGGAGCTACTACTTTTGCTGAATACAATAAATATATTAAACAAGATTTGGCTTTTGCCAGAAGGTTACAAAAAATTGATGTTGCAGAGCCGACCAAAGATCAAACAATTTCAATTTTAAAAGGCCTAAAATCTAGTTTAGAAGATTTTCATAAAGTTAGTTTTACCGAAAAAGCATTTAAAACAGTCGTGGATATTGCTGATAAATTTATTCATGATGCGTATTTCCCAGATAAAGCTATTGATTTAATAGATGAAGCAGCTGCTATGACTAAGTTTAATGAGATAAATCAAGTTGTTTGTAGTAACGAAGTATTAAAAGCAGCATCAGAAGTTTTAAAAGTTCCTCTAAAAACAATAACTGAATCTGAAAAAAATGCTCTTAAAAACCTTGAACAAAAACTTAACTGTGATGTTTTTGGCCAAGAAAATGCCATAAGACAAGTTGTAGATGTATTAAAAGTAAATGAAATAGGTCTAAGCGATGACAATAAACCAAAAGGTTCATTTATGTTTTTAGGCAGTACTGGTGTGGGAAAAACTGCACTAGCACAATCTTTAGCAAATAACCTTGGTTTAAAATTAGTTAGATTTGATATGTCTGAATATTCACAAAGTCATACAGTAGCATCTTTACTAGGTTCACCAATAGGTTATGAAGGTTATAGTGATGGTGGTAAACTTACTAATCAAATCTTAAAAAATCCAAACTCTATAATTTTATTTGATGAAATTGAAAAAGCTCATAGTGATTTTCAAAACTTGATGCTGCAAATTTTAGATTATGGAATCATTACCGATTCACAAGGCAAAAAAATTGATTGTAAGAATACTATTATTATTTTTACTTCTAATTTAGGTGTTAATTCTAAAACTAATAATATTGGCTTTAAAGATGAAAGCGCTATAAATGATAGCTATTTTTCTATAGATGAAGTAAATAATTTTTTTAAACCAGAGTTTAGAAATAGGGTAGATTCTTTTATAACATTTAATATGATTGATGATTTCATAGCAAAAAAACTTTTAAACAAAGAAATAAAAATTATTGAAACAAAATTATTGAAAAACAATATTCAGATGCAAATTACAAACAAAGCTTATGAATATTTAGTTTCCAATACTTTTAATAAAAAAAATGGTGCCAGAGGTTTTAAAAGGATGATTAAACATACTCTATTAAAACCTGTGGTGGATTACATACTGGATAATAATGCAAGTAAAAATATTATTGCCGACATGAAAGAAGACTTTATTAAAATTAGCGAACTACTTGTCACTAAAGAAGATGTACTTAAAAAAATTAGCTAATTTTTTTAAACTGCTCTTTGATAAATAAAAGTGTCGGTACTGCTATTATGATTCCATTAATTCCTAAAATAGCCTCGCCTAATATTATAGTTAGCAAGATTTGGTACATAGGTATATCAATCTTGTTACCTATAATTTTACTATTTAACAAATATTCTAGTTTATGAATAACTAATAAAAATATTAGTGAAATTATTACTTCTGGTATTCCAAGGTAAATAAAAGCTACAGCGCATATTACTGTGTTTGAAACAAGATTACCTAATACTGGTATCAAACCAGCCATAAATATTAAAAGCAAAAGAGCAATTTTAAATGGGAAACCCAGGGCAAACAGTATAAAAAAACTTAAAAATGTATTTATGGCTGAAATTATCATTTGAGCTGTAATTACTTTTTTAAATGCTAAATAATATTGGTGAGACTTTAACGAAATAAAATTACTAAACTTTATGTAAAAATTGTCATTTAATGTTTCTTGAGTGGTATTTTTTAGAAAAAAAGCATGATTGACAACAACTGCCATTATCAATAAAAATACTGTTCTAACAAAAGTGTTTGCTACTAAAAATGAAGTTTTAAAATCTTTTTTTAAATAATCTAAAACAAAGTATTTTATTTTACTAAAATTAAAATTAATTCCCCAATTGTCAGAAAGTTCTAACATTCTTTGATTAAAAACTTGGATTAAAGACTTTTGACTTTCCGCGTAATTGCTTATTAAATAACTGGATATATAAAAAGTCAATAAACCAATAATTAAAACAAGGGCAAAAGAGCTAATTCTAATAGAATTTTTTTTACAAATTTTGGTGTTTTTCACTAAAAATGAAGAAAAAACGTCATAAAAAAGATGGGAAAATAAAATGAATATTAAAAATTTTATTAATCCAGCTATCCAAAATAGGGCCACTGTTAAAAGGCTAAGTCCCCAAAATATTTTATAATTGTGCTCTTTTGTCAAAATCATTTAACTCTTATCTCTAAAAGTAATTCTACCTTTGGACAAATCGTAAGGTGTAAGTTCAACTTTTACTTTATCTCCGGTTATTATTTTAATGTAATTTTTTCTCATTTTTCCTGATATGTGCGCAGTTACAACGTGACCATTTTCAAGTTCAACTTTAAACATTGTATTAGGAAGAGTTTCAAGTACATAACCGGTTAACTCTATACGACCTTCTTTTGCCATTTATTACCTCATTAATTGATGAGGTAATTCTAGACTTTGTGTTAACTTTTGGCAAGCGAATCTAAATACTTTTCAGCATCAAGAGCTGCCATACACCCAGTTCCCGCTGAAGTTATAGCCTGTCTATAGATACTATCTATAACATCTCCGGCACCAAAAATACCCTTTATGCTAGTTTGGGTAAAATTACCTTGGCTTTGGTAATTAGCTTTTATGTAACCACTTTCATACATTTCGAGTTGGTTGGTAAATATATTAGTATTAGGGTTGTGACCTATAGCTACAAATACACCAGAGCATCTAATTTCTCTTAGTTTATTTGTTTTAGTGTTTTTTACCTCAACCGCTTGTACTTCTTCTTGGTTACCTTTAATTTCATTTGTTTCACTATTCCAAACAAACTCTATTTTACCTTCTTTTTCTTTTTCAAATAATCTGTCTTGTAGAAACTTTTCTGCTCTTAGCTTGTCTCTTCTATGGATTAGGTAAACTTTATTTGCAATATTGGCAAGATACAACGCTTCTTCTGCAGCAGTATTTCCTCCACCTATTACAACTACATCTTGTTTTTTAAAGAAAAAACCATCACAGGTTGCGCATGCAGAAACCCCTTTACCTTTGTAAAAATTTTCCGATTCAAGCCCAAGATATTTAGCAGAAGCGCCTGTTGCTATAATAAGAGCATCACAAGAATAAGAATCTTTACCATTTAATATAAATGGTTTTTTACTAAAATCTACGCTTTTAATATGATCATTTATAATGTTAGTATCAAATTTAAGGGCATGTTCTTTCATATTATTCATTAAAGTTGGACCTTGTATGCCTGGTGAAGATGGCCAGTTATCTACATCAGTCGTGGTTACAAGCTGCCCACCAGGTTCACTCCCGGAAATAATAACAGGTTTTAAATTAGCTCTAGCTGCATAAATTGCCGCAGTATATCCTGCTGGACCTGAACCTAATATAATTAATGGATAATGTTGCATTTTTTTGCCTTAATTATGATAATATAAATATTCTAGTGCTTTATTTCATTCTATGCAAAACCAATCTTCAAAAAAAAAATATAAACCGTTACCTAAGAAGTTCAGAATAAGAGAGGCCATAAATGTGCTTTGCGTATGTTTAGGGTTTTTCTTGTTAATTTCATTTTTAACATTTAACAAATCTGACCCTTCATGGTCTAATACAAGTTTTTTGTATAATGTAGAAAACTCAACAGGTGTTTTAGGTGCTTTTCTATCGGATTTTATTTTATATTTATTCGGTGCATTTGGTTATTTGATTCCTGTGTGTTTAATTTTATTGCCTTTTTTAAATGGGGTTAACTATGAAGTTGGTTATACACAAGTATTTGGCTTAATTTTAAGTGTATTATCAATTTGTGGAATGTTTAGCTTAATGTTTACCAACCAAGTAATCTGGTTGCCTTTTTATTATGGCGGCGTTATTGGTGAATTTGTCAGCATGAATATGCAGTACCTTTTCAACTTTATTGGTGCTCAGATTGTACTTTTAGGAATAGGTCTAGCCGGAGTTGTTTTATTTTCTGGTTTGTCAGTTTCTTATATCTATGGATTAGGCAAAGATTTTTCTCAGCGCCTATATCAAGTTATTTTAAAACTAATTCATATATTAAAATCTAGATTTGCTCCTAAAAATATTTTGAATGAAAACAAAAGATTAGATTCAGATTATGAGAACTATCCTAATGGTAAAATAGAAAACAAGAGTAATTTTAAGCTTTTTACTGAAAATTTCATAGTAAATAAATTCTTAAAAAAAGATGACAAAGATATTTCAAGTGAAGATAAAGACACTCCTAATAAAAAAGAAGATGAAAATAAAGTAGACGATAATTTTACTAACAAATTTGAAAATAACTTTGATATTATAGAAAATGAACAAGATAAATTATCAAGTGTCAAAAATAAGAATAATAACTTTGATTTTTTTGAGAGTGATACTTCTACAGATAAGGTCGATATATTAAATAAAATACCAACGCAGGAATATTCTGATAATCAATTAAAAGATGATGACACCGCTTTTAAAAGTAAACTATACGATGAGATTGATGTAAATCAAAATGATATGATTGACTCAAATCTATTAAGTGAAAATGAAATAGTCGAAACTAAAAAATCAGTTGATAAACTTCCAAGTATTAATTTTTTAAAGCCTATTGTTAATAATGTTACAAATAAGTTTTCTGAAGAAGAATTTGCTTTTATGGCAAGCTTAATTCAAGAAAAACTTAAAGATTTTGGTATTGATGTCAGCATTAATTCATATTTAACAGGACCTGTGGTAACTAGATTTGAGCTTGATTTAGCACCAGGACTAAAAGCATCTAAAATTACATCTTTATCAAAAGACTTAGCTCGGTCATTATCTCAAACTAGCGTAAGGATAGTTGAGGTTATACCTGGTAAATCATGTGTTGGTCTTGAAGTTCCTAATCCTAAACGTGAAATAGTTAGTCTTTACGATGTATTTAATTCAAATGAATTTAAAAACTCAACCGCTAAATTAGGTATAGCACTAGGCAAAGACATTAGTGGCAAACCAATTATCGCTGATATTGCTAAAATGCCTCATTTATTAGTTGCTGGAACAACAGGTTCTGGTAAATCTGTTGGTGTTAATACTATGCTATTAAGTTTGCTTTACCGCTATAGTTATGAAGATGTTAAATTTATCTTAGTCGATCCTAAAATGTTAGAGCTATCTGTATATGAAGGTATACCTCATTTACTAACCCCAGTTGTAACTGATATGAAGGAAGCAGCAAGTGCGCTAAAGTGGTGCGTTGCTGAAATGGAACGTAGATATCAACTTATGTCAGAATTTGGGGTAAGAAATATTGCAGGTTTTAATCAAGTGATTAAAAATAAATCGGAAAAGCTTCCTTATATAGTAATTGTTATTGATGAATTTGCTGACATGATAATGGTCGTCGGTAAAAAAGTTGAGCAGTTAATTGCTCGAATTGCACAAAAAGCCAGAGCTGCTGGTATACACATGATTTTGGCAACTCAAAGACCTTCGGTAGATGTTATAACGGGATTAATAAAATCTAACATACCAACAAGGCTATCTTTTCAAGTCTCATCAAGAATAGATTCAAGAACTATTTTAGACCAACAAGGCGCGGAAAACCTTTTAGGTAACGGTGATTTACTATTTTTGCCGCCAGGTCTGGGTGCTCCTTTAAGAGTCCATGGTGCTTTTGTTAGTGATGAAGAAGTTAATGCAGTTACTAATTATCTTAGAACTGTAGCAAAACCTAATTATATTGAAAATATTTCAATATCAAGTTCTTTAGATGACAACAAAGACGTTGATGAACTTTATCAAGACGCTTTAGAGTTTGTTAGAGAAGCTCAAAAAGTTTCCATATCTAGTATCCAAAGAAAGTTTAGGATAGGTTATAATAGGGCTGCTTCAATTGTTGATACAATGGAAGAATCAGGAGTGGTTTCTCCCATGGAATCAAATGGTCAAAGAGAGCTACTTTAGATAATTTTTGCTCCACCTATGCACACATCATTTTCATAAAAAACGACAGCCTGTCCTTTTGTAATTGCAAATACAGGTTTATCAAAAGTTATTTTATTATTTTCATAATCAATGGTAGCTGGCATTGATTTTTGCTGGTATCGAACTTTGGCACTTATTTTAGAGGGTCTCATGCTACTTGTTAGACTTAAATTTGTATAATTAAGTTCGTTTAACCAAAGTTTTGGGTGTTGTTTATTTTGTGAAACTATTAATTGCTCATCGTTTTTGTCAATGATATACCATGGGGCTTCGGGGTAGTTCTTAAGTCCTCCTATACTGAGACCTTTTCTTTGGCCTATGGTGTAATAAGAAGTTCCTTCATGGGTACCTATTATATCATTCTCTTCTGTTACTATATCTCCTGGAGTTGGAGGAATATACTGCTTTATAAAGTTTTTATAATTTTTAGGTCCAATAAAACAGATGCCAGTACTATCTTTACGATTAAAATTAGACAATCTATTGTCTTGAGCAATTTTCCTAACCTGTTCTTTATTTAGATCACAAAGGGGAAAAATTACTTTTTTAAGCTGTTTTTGTTTTAAAGTATACAAAAAATATGTTTGGTCTTTGCTTTTGTCGTGTGGGATAGTTAAAAGGTAGTCATCAGATTTTTTTACAATCTTCCCATAGTGTCCTGTTGCCACATATTGCGCATCCAAACTTAACGCATAATCTAAAAAACAGGCAAACTTTATTTCCTGATTACACAATATATCAGGATTTGGTGTTAAACCTATTTTCAAATCATCTAAAGCTACTTGAAAAACTTTACTATAATATTCTTTGGAAAAATCAACTACCTTTAGCTTTATACCTATTCTTGCTGCAACTTTTGCAGCTTCTTGATAATCATCTTCAGAAGTACATTCATTGTCACTCCAGTTTTTCATGAAAACGGCAACAACGTCATAACCACTTTGTTTAAGTAAAAGGGCAGCGACAGATGAATCTACTCCTCCTGATAAACCTACAACAACTTTCATGTAAATAAATTTTTAGGATTCATATTTAAAATTCCAAATGCCTTAGTCATTAATTTTTCAGAAAATGATTTATAAGGTTTATTATCGATTATTAAAACTTCAAATGTCTCACTTTTATGATCTAAAAAAGTTGCACTTGTTTTTATGGTATCAACTAATCCAAGTTTGTGGGCATCTAAGCCAAGCCAATGTTCACCCTGGGCAACTTTTTCAATATCTAAATTTGGTCTATTAGTTTGAACAACTTCCTTAAATCTGTTGTGAATATCGCTTAATGATTCTTTGAATTTTCTTCTGCCTTCTTCTGTTATTTCACCAAGGGGAGTTATAGTTCTTTTGTACTTACCTGCTGTATGCTCTTCTATATCTATTTTATTGTCATTTAACCATCTTCTAAAATTAGGAATTTGTGCAACTACGCCTATTGAACCTAATATTGCAAAAGGAGCTGCCATTATTTCATCTGCTACACATGCCATTAAGTAACCACCGCTAGCTGCTACTTTATCGACTGCAACATATAATTTAAGGCCTTTTTCTTTAATTCTGTTTAATTGTGAATAAGCAAGTCCATAAGCGTAAACAGCTCCACCTGGAGTAAATACTTTAACCATAACTTCATCGCCTTTTTTGCTTAAAGATAAAATAGCATCAATTTGCTTTTCTAAAATATCTACATTGCTGGCATTTACATCACTTACAAAATCAATGACAAATAAAATAGCATTTTTCTTAGCAGCCTTTTTTATTTTAACTTTTCTTGAAGATATATTTGAAATTTTACTTACAAGATTATTTTTTTGTTTGCTGTAGCTAAATATTTTGGCATTTTTGCCTGAGGGTTTTTTTAAAGATTTAGCAATAAGCATTATCAACAAACCTATAAAGAAGAAAAACACTGCTCCGTTTGCTAATATTTTAATTATTGATGATAAGATGTCCATTAAGGGTTCCTTTTAACTTTCGTTATGTTTTAATTGAATAAGGGTTCGGCATACAAGTATAATAGTTAATTTTACCGCAAAGATAAATGATGTGACATTCATTTTATTTTTCACAAGCAAATTAACATGTGAAACAATGACAATTAAAAAGCTACTTCGAATAACACTTTTAATTTGCCTGATTTGTTTTGTAAAAGGTAAGGAAATTGATTTACGACCTAAAATTAACAAATCTGCATCTGTTAGTGATATTGAAAAAATGAAATTGGTGTTATCACCTAATGTAAGTTTCACAGAATTACTTATTGTAAATAATAAAACTTTAGTTTTAGATTTTGGTTTTATTTTTGAAATCAATAACCCCTTATACATATTTGGTTACAATAGAATCTTATTCTTAAACACTTCACTTTCTAGAACTAATAAAAAACATATTCACGCAAATTTTATAGCGTCTTATGCAGATTATTTTGAAGGAAAAGAATTTGGTTTTAAGGTAAATGCTGGCTTTGATTTTGTTAGAGCTAAAAATTTTTGGGGTAATATATACGGTATTTTAGGATTTGAAGTAAATTTTAAGGATACAACATTTAAAACTGAATCTATTTTACTTTTTGTATCAAAAGGCCCAGCTGACAAAAAATTTGATGATATCGAAGATAGTACTTATAAGGCTTCCTTACAAAGTGATGATTTAGTTAAATATATACAAAATAAGCCAAAAATGATACTCATAGGCAACACATATTTAAAACTTACAAAAGAATTTTTTGATCTTAGAGCATTAACTTCAATCAAATATAAAGACTTCAATGCATTAAAGCCTGCTCAAGTTGATATTGTTGGGGATTTTACTTTTTATTTCTTACCTGAAGTTTCTATTAACATATCTATTGGCTACAATTTTGACTTAGATAATAACTCTAAATCTTTATTTTCTACTTTTTCTGTTGCCGCTGCAAAACAGCTAGTAAAATCCAAAATTAGAAATAAAAGAATAATTAGGTTTTTCAACAAAATTCCAATGAAATATTTTAACCCCGAAAATAATACTTTTGTTGAATAAAAGTATTGTTTTTTATACTAGAAAACATTGGGTTAATAATTTAATATATCAGCTTTATATTATAAGTTATTGATTATGCCTACATACGATTATTATTGTAAAAAATGCGATTTAGTTTGTGAAATTAATCACAAAATTAGTGATGAGATGCCCAAAACTTGTAAAACTTGCAATGAAAAAATGACTAAACAAATATCTTCAGTATTATTTCAGCTAAAAGGCAAGGGATGGTACAAAACAGATTACAATAAATCCAATAAGGAACCCAAATGAGCTTAACAACAAAAACATTATACGGCTGGGCTGATAATGTTAGAAATCTTGGTAAATTAATATTTATTTCATTAAGAAGAGATGGAGTTAAGACTCAACTTGTTATTGAAGTAAGTGACACAGAGCTATTTGAAAAAGCTAAAACCATTAAAAACGAAGATGTTATAAAAGTTACTGGAAATTACATTGTTGCAAAAGAAAATAGTAAGCAAGAATTTAAGGTGGAAAGTTTATTTTTATTAAATAAATCAGATCCATTGCCAATAAATACAAATGATTTAGATAATTTATCAGATGAAGTCAATCTTACATATAGATACCTAGTTCTAAGAAACCAAAAAGAAATTTATGGTCTTAAAATTCGTTCCAAATTAAATGCTGTTATTAATTCATATTTTAATGAAAATGGTTTTTTAAACGTTGATACCCCAACTTTGACCAAAGCAACCCCAGAAGGAGCTAGAGATTATTTAGTACCAAGTAGGGTGCACAAAAATAATTTTTATGCTTTGCCTCAATCGCCTCAAATGTTTAAGCAGCTTCTAATGATGAGTGGCATAGACAAATATTATCAAATAGCTAAATGCTACAGAGATGAGGACTTAAGAGCTGATAGACAGCCTGAGTTTAATCAGCTTGACGTTGAAATGGCTTTTGTTGAACCTGGTGATATCTTTTCATTAACAAAAGACTTCTTAAGCAAGGTTTTTAAAGACATTTTAAATATAGATTTACCTGAAGTACAAACAATTACATACAGCGATGCTATAAAAAATTATGGTACTGATAAGCCAGACTTACGTTTTGATTTAAAAATTAATGACATTTCAGAGTTATTAAGCCTATCTTCTCATGATATTTTTGTAAAAAATAATTACAGTAAAGTTTGTATGATACAAATGGATACTAACTTATCAAGAAAAGAGTTTGATACATTAAAAGAAAAATTTACTAACGATGATGTAAACATTAGCTTTGTAAAAACTGATGAAGAAGGAAATATGTCAGGTGGTTTAGCAAAAGTTGATGTTTTAGCTAAATTTACAAATAAAAACGCTTATTACATCATTGGCATGGGAACTAGTACTAGAGTAAATATAGTTCTAGGAGAGGTTAGAAGTTATCTAGCTAATTTAAAAAACCTTTTCACAAAACCATTTGCCCCTGTTTGGGTTACTAACTGGCCTTTATTTGAAAAAATAGATAGTGGCTTAACTAGTATGCATCATCCCTTTACTGCTATGACTGATGATACAAAGCAGTATTTAAAAAGTATGCCAGAAAAGTGTATGGCTAAAGCATATGACATAGTTTTAAATGGATATGAAATAGGTGGAGGCTCTATCAGAATTCATGATTTTGAGGAGCAAAAACTAATATTTAATAAACTAGGTCTAAGTGCAGATGAGATTGAATCTCAATTTGGTTTTTTTACAAAAGCTTTAAAGTATGGATGTCCTCCTCATGGTGGCATAGCTATTGGTACAGAAAGATTAGCTATGATTTTAGCTAATAAAACTTCAATAAGGGATGTTATTGCATTTCCAAAAACACAAGCTGCAGCATGCCCGTTAACTAAGGCACCATCTTTGGTTAGTGATGATAAATATTTAGATTTGGGTATTAAATTAGATTTGAGCATTAAAAAAGGTAATTAGTATGGCAGGACACAGCAAATGGGCCAATATTAGATTCAGAAAAGGGGCCCAAGATGCGAAAAGAGGTAAAATTTTCACTAAGTTAATTAGAGAAATAACAGTTGCTGCAAAAGAAGGTGGCGATGATATACCTAACAATCCCAGGTTAAAAGATGCCATCACTAAAGCATTTAAATCTAATATGAAGAAAGATACTGTAGAAAATGCAATTAAAAAAGGGGTTGGTAAACTAGAGGGTAGTAATTATTTTGATATCACCTACGAAGGTTATGGTCCATTTGGCGTAGCTTTTTATGTATCATGTCTAACTGACAATAAAAATCGAACAGTAGCAGAAGTTAGGCATTGTTTTACAAAAAATAATGGTAATTTAGGTGCTGACGGTTCTGTTAATTATTTATTTGATAAAGCTGGTCAGATAGTTTTAGAAAATGTTACTGAAGATGATATTTTTGATATTTCCATGTCAAATGGAGCATATGAAATAGAAACTGATGAAGATAATGTAATTGTTTATTGTAAACCTGAAAAATTTGCAGCCCTAGAAGAAGCTTTAAAAGAGTTTTCTATAGTTAACTCTGAAGTTTCATATTTCCCAAATCAAACAAATAAGATTGATGAAGAGAAACAGTCACAAATTATACGTTTAGTTGACATGCTAGAAGATCTAGATGATATTCAAAATGTATATCATAATGCAATTTTAAATTGAGAATTCTTGGAATTGACCCTGGTTCTAATATTACAGGGTATGGTATTGTCGATTTCATTGGGAAAAAAATTACTTATGTAGACTCTGGGTGTATTAAAATTCAAAAAATCTCATTAATTCAAAAAATGCATACTTTAAATAAATGTATAACCCAATTAGTAAGTAAATATAATATTGAGCATGCAGCAATCGAAAAAGCTTTTGTTTCTAAAAACATTCAGTCTTCGCTTAAGTTATCCCAAGCTCGTGGTGCTTTAATATCAGGATTAGATTATCAATCAGTTGAGCTTTTTGAATATTCCCCAACAAAAGTAAAGCTGGCTATTGTTGGACATGGTCATGCCGAAAAAACAATGGTAAATAAGTTGCTTTTAAATATTTTAAATATAAAAGGAGAAATGCAGCAAGATGCATCAGATGCACTATCAATTGCTGTGTGTCATGCATTTAATGTATAAAATATGATAAGTTATATAAAGGGTAGTTTAATTGAAAAATCAAAAGATCATATTGTTTTACTAGTAAATAATTCAATTGGATATCAGATAATTTTGGATTCGAATAAAATCATGATGCTTCAAGAGCAACATGATTATGCTTTTTGGATACATCAATCTTTTAAACAAGATAATCAAGAATTGTTTGGTTTTGAAACTTTGGCACAAAAGCAGTTATTCCAAAAAATCATTAAGATTTCAGGTGTAGGACCCCGTTTAGGTATTACTATTATATCTGCTTATGACATATCTACATTATCTCAAATTATTATTAATAAAGACTTGGTTTCGTTGACCAAAATAACTGGTGTTGGTAAAAAAACTGCTGAAAGATTAATTCTAGAAATGCAAAACTTAATTATTAATATTCCAGCTTCTAATAATGCGCACCAAGAAAGTTTTGCAGCCTTGATATCTTTAGGATTTAAAGCACAAGATATACACAAAGCATTACAAAAAATACCTAGTAATATTAATTCAAATCAAGATATAATTAAGGCAACATTGAAAGAGTTAAAATCATAATGCTTGAGTCAGATAACATTCTCTCTAAAAGTATTATAGATACGGACAAATTTAATAAGATTCGTCCAAGTTTATTAAACAGCTACATTGGTCAAAAAAATGTAAAAGAGCAGCTTGATATTTTTATTAAAGCTAGTTTATCTAGAAAAGAACCACTTGATCATACTTTATTATATGGTCCTCCAGGTTTAGGAAAAACCACATTAGCTCAAATCATAGCAAATGAGCTTGGTGTTAATTTAAAACAAACTTCAGGTCCTGTGATTGAGAAAAGTGGTGACTTAGTGGCTATATTAACTAATTTAGAAGAGAACGATGTTTTGTTTATCGACGAAATTCATAGATTAAGTCCTAATATAGAAGAAGTACTATACCCAGCGATGGAAGATTATCGTATCGATATTATTGTAGGAGAAGGTCCTAGTGCAAAATCTATTAAAATTGATATTCCACCATTTACCCTAGTTTCAGCTACAACAAGAGCAGGTCTTTTAACATCACCCCTTAGAGATAGATTTGGAATTATTCAAAGGCTTGAATATTATGAACATGACGATTTATCACAAATAGTTTTAAGGTCGGCAAAAATTCTCAATTTTAGCCTAAGCAAAGAAGCTGCTTTTGAAATTGCAAAACGAGCTAGAGGTACTCCAAGAATAGCTAATAGAATTTTAAAAAGAGTTAGAGATTACGCATTAGTAAAATCAGTTAGTCACGCTAGCGAAAATCTATGTAACGATGCTTTAAACATGCTTTCCATTGATAAATTTGGTTTAGATATAATTGATAGAAAATTATTAAATGCAATGAAGGATATGTATGATGGAGGCCCAGTCGGTTTAGATAGTATTGCTGCTTCTATTGGAGAAGATGCTGGTACTATAGAAGAAGTAGTTGAACCTTATTTATTACAAATCAATATGATTACTAGAACTTCAAGAGGTAGAGTTCTAACTAATACAGCGTACAAGCATTTAGAACTTAAAAAATGAAAAAAGCATTAATTTTATTAATAATTTTAAGCGGTTGCATGAATACTAACCTTAAGGATTCCTATGATTTTGCAACTATAAATCTTAATGATGAACTTATTAGGTTTTCTAAAAATGAATTTATATTAAATGACTCAAATATAAATGATATAGAAATTAAGTTTGAAAAATATATTAAAGCCACTCCAAAAGATAAACATATGACCTTATTGATAATTGGCTACAAGGAAGTTGACGAGCATGAGTCTATTACAATTGCTAGAGCCGAATCAGTTTATCAACATTTAATTAAAATAGGTTATAACCCAAAAAAATTAAAAATTAAAACGGGAGTAATGGTATTTTTAGATCAAGAAAAAATCAAAAACTCTTTAAACCAAAGAGTTGAAATTAGGTTGTCTGAATTATGAGTACATTAAAAATTAAAGAAATTTTTTATTCTATACAAGGTGAAACCAGTACAAGAGGTTATCCCACAGTTTTTATAAGAACATCAGGTTGTCCTGTAAGATGTTCTTATTGTGATACTGCTTATGCTTTTACGGGTGGTAGTGTTATGAATATTAGTGAAATTATTCATATAGTCGATAGTTACAAGGCTAAATATATAACTTTAACAGGTGGAGAGCCTTTAGCTCAAAAAAATGCAATACAGCTTTTAGAAGCGTTAGCCAAAAAAGATTACAGCATTTCATTAGAAACAGGTGGCTTTATTGATATTGTTGATGTCCCGCATAGTGTTAGAACCATCTTAGATATTAAAACTCCAGGCTCAAGTGTTTCTCAACATAATGATTTAAATAATCTTACAAAGCTAAAAAAAGGTGATGAAATAAAGTTTGTGATTTGTGATAAAAATGATTTTGATTGGTCAGTTAAATTTTTAAAAGAACATAATTTATTAAGTAACTTTGCAGTGTGGTTTTCACCAAGTTACCAAGAATTAAAATTGAGTGACTTAGCTGATTGGATTTTGAAATCAGGGTTACCAATTGCGATGCAAACACAGCTCCATAAAGAAATATGGGGAAATAAAGAAGGTGTATAAAAAAGCTTTAATTATTTTATCTGGAGGATTAGACTCTGCAACATGTTTGGCTTTAGCAAAATCAAATGGTTATGACTGTACTGCAATAACATTTGATTATGGGCAAAGATTAATCCAAGAAATTGATTGTGCTAAAAAATTGTGTGAAATTTATAGTACTAAGTTTGAATTAATAAAGTTACCAATAGGTAATTTTAAATCGTCTTCCCTAACTGATTTAACAAAAGAGATTCCCTTAGATTATAATGAAGATGAAGTGCCAACAACGTACGTTCCTGCAAGAAACACCGTTTTTTTATCAATAGCGTTAGCATATGCTGAAGCTAATAATATTTTTGATATTTTTATTGGCGTAAATGTTATTGATTATTCTGGATATCCTGATTGTCGTCCTGAATTTATTAATGCATTTGAAAAAATGGCAAATTTAGGCACAAAAAGTGATAGTCAAGGAAGGTCTTACAAAATACACACCCCGCTTATTAAAATGAATAAAGCTGAAATAATTAAAAATGGTGTAGATTTAGGATTGAATTATAAATATACGCTATCTTGCTATCAG
>Ga0136599_1000044_pt1 | contig 41160 bp, 33 predicted proteins | sample AntRauMFilla2697_FD_104635 | JGI IMG/M metagenome (GOLD analysis project Ga0136599, IMG submission 104635) | Saline lake microbial communities from Rauer Islands, Antarctica - Metagenome Filla 2 #697 | ecosystem: Environmental > Aquatic > Non-marine Saline and Alkaline > Saline | place... | reverse complement strand
GCATATTCTTCGTTATTAATATGTACTTGTGCTTTTAAAATTTTTAAAAAAGAAGCTTGAAGTCTTTTGTTTTGATCTTCCAGTTCTTTTTCTTTAGGAAGATTTAACCCAAAGTCTATACCTTCTTTAGTTGTATCAAAGTTTACAGTGAAGTTATACCCAGGCCCCCATCTTTGAATCTTAACATTTCCCTTTGGCTCTGTATCATTAGCTCCTTTTTCTGATTTAATATTATTGCCTAAATCATCGATCATCTTAGGAGGTTTATCATTATCCAAGCAGCCGGTTAAAAATAAACCAGATATCATTAAAACTATTAATTTTTTTCTATTGTTTATAATCATATTTTAAATCCTAATTTTACATTAAAGCTAAAAGCTCTTCCGATGCTATATTCTTTATCTTTAATGAAGCCTAATTTTTCCCTTGTGTTATCATTCATGGAAATACCATGCCTGAATAAATCTGATACAATACTTACTTGGATATACATACGCTTAAATTCAACTTCAGCTCCAAGTCTTAATCTAATGTTAAAACCTCTTCTAGTTTGCCCACCTAGGCCACCTCCGCCTAAAACATTTAGCTTCAGGCCTTGGATGACCATAAATCTATAACTTATATTTGACTCAAGGAAAGCATCAAGCAAACTTAACTGGTCATTATTAAATACTGAGTTACTTAAATTAATTGATACAAATGTATTTAAACTTACTCTATCGTCATTTAAAATGTTTTTTCTAATTCCAAAAGATGCGCCACCAAAAACATTTAAAGAATTAAAAGTTTCTTTTTCCAAGTCTTTGCTAGGGGCCAAAGGTGAAAAAGGTGTTTTGCCGGAAACACTAATTGTAAATATGGTATTGTCGCCTGGTATTATTACCGTGTCAGTAATTTTTTCCATTTGCCAAATTACAGCTCCATCAGTAGCTCTTACAATTTGTAAATTCATACCTATTTTTTTACCTTCATCTAATATGTACATATCCCAAATCAAAAAATGGCTAGAATTATTCTTGCTTGCAAGCTCTAATAATTTATCGTTACCTTGAATTGTTTGAGTAATTTCAATACTTTTATCTGAAAGTGTTATCTTCCTAAGTTGACAATTAACACATGCAACAACTTTACTGCTGCTATTTTTTAGTATTTCACTAAACTTCTTATGTAAAAAATTTTCAACAATACTTGAATATTGAATTGGGAACTTCGAAGAGTCCATATTCGAAGATTTCAAGATGGCTATTGTGCCTGTATTTTTAATCTTTCTTATATCTTCAATTCCAGATATTTCAACTTGTTCAATTATACTCTTAATACTGAAGTATTTTGACCTGTCAGCAGCGAAGGATTTTTGCGAGCAAAATAGTATTATAAATAAGGATAAAGTTATTTTTTTCATTGTTATAGACACATTTACCTAAAAATTTAATGGTGATTATATCATTACTGTAGAATTTTAGTAAGTGTGTTATCATATTTAAACAATTTATTACAATATTAAGTTTAGACATGAGTTATTATCTTACATTTACAACGTTACTAATGATTTCTTCTTTATTATTTTCAAAAGAACATTTAGATTATAATCTAAAAAAAAAATATTTATCCTCTGATTTTTTATCTAATAATCAGCAGCAAGGTGTAATGTTAATTTCATCTTCTGTAGGCTTGCCTAAAATAAAATTAAGTAAGACCAAAAAAAATGATAACAATTTGGCTAATACTCCAGATTCAAAATTAGATTTTCTAACAACTCCTGATAAAAAAACACTAGAATTAGAAAATGAAATCAAAAAAGAGCAGGAACTAAAATTTGAAGAAAACTTGAAGGCTAGACGTGAAAGTCAACAAGAGGTTTCTGAAATTGAGTCAAAGCTACATGAAATATTAGAAGATAAGTATGATATGGGTGAAAATCCACTTAATAAGGTAAGCGACTCTTATTTACAGGAGAGGCTTTCTAGTATTGTTGATAAGATTCAAGATAAACAAAAGTTTAACTTAACCTCTAGACGTTATCTTGGTATTGGCATAACCATTAGCCCAAGATTTCCAGAAAAATTCTCTTTTGATATGGGATTAAATTCTAAAAGTTTATTCAAATTTAATGATGTTTCATTTATTTTTCCTACTGTCATTAAGTTTGATTTAATTTTTGGTAAAACTTATGGCCGGTTTGGTATAGATCTTACTTTTAGTTCAAACAGTAGCTTTAACATTAGACCAAGCTTAACAAGTTCACCAAAACCAAATAGTGGAGGTGCTGCTGTAGCTGACGATGACCAAAGATATATTCATCATTTTAAAACAGGCTACGCTTTTGTACATACCGCTTATACTTTAGGTTTAGGAATTAAAACTTCTATTGATAAAGATTATTATTATTTTTATGGTGCTGAGCTAGGAGTTAAGTGGAAATCTTTCTCTAATAGTTTTATAAAGAATCTAAATGTTTTTAAGCCAAATTTTAGTCAAGGATACCTAAGGCTTTTTGTAGAGCATGATATTTTCTTTTCAGGCTTTTCTAAAGGTAAAAGAAATTCCATGAAATTTAGAGCTTCTATTGGTTTAGAGCCTGAACTTCCTGGGGAAGAAAGTAGTCACACATTTAGCAACCTTATAAAATGTTTCACGCAGCCATCTATTTCTAAACTTTGGAAAAATTTTAGATTGAGCTTCACGGGTTATTTTACATTTGGCTTTTAATTAATGATATTGTACAATACAAATTATTCTTAGGCTATGTAGCTCAGTTGGTTAGAGCGCGGCATTCATAATGCTGAGGTCGGTGGTTCGAGTCCACTCATAGCTAATTAATTCTTTCCAAAACTTCTTTAGCTAACTTTAACAAAGCATCTTTATACAAACTTTCCTTACTACTACTTAAAAGAGTTAAGCATTTAGCATAACATTTATAGGCTTCTTCATAAGATAGTTTTATTGCATTTGTACTATCTAATATATCTTTTAATCGTCCAGGATCTTCTAAATTCTTATTTTGAAGACATTTTTTTATAAAATTAAGTTGTTCTTCATTGGCAAATTTAATTGCTTGAATAAGTGGTAAGGTGATTTTCCCTTCTTTCAAATCGGCACCTACATTTTTACCGAGAGTTTCTTCATTACTGGTAAAGTCCAAAATGTCATCTGTAATTTGAAATAAATTACCAAGATAAAGACCTAACTTTTTAAATATCTCAATTTGGTCTTTTTTAGCATTTGCTATTATAGGACCCATTAAACAAGCAGACTCAAAGAGGGCCCCAGTTTTACCTGATATAATTGAAAAATATATTGCTTTAGTAATATTTATATTTTGTATATTTTCTAACTGAAGTATTTCTCCTTGAGTTATTTCCCCAGATGTACGGGCTAAAACATTGGATATTGTAGTGTTTTCGATTGAAGATAGTATTTCAAAAGCTTTTGAAAATATATAGTCACCAACCAAAATACTAGCTTTGTTACCAAAAACAATATTTGCTGAAGCTTGGTTTCTTCTAGTGTTAGCTTCATCTATAACATCATCGTGAAGTAAAGATGCAGCATGAAAATATTCAACAACTGTCGCTAAATTAATTATTTTCTTTGTTGCTACTTCAAAGTGTTTAGCCACTAAAATTAAAACTTTAGCTCTAATTAATTTACCTGGTTTATTAAAAAAATGTTTTGTTACACTATCAATTGTTTTAATTTTATCATTTGCTAAATTATTGATTAAAGACTCTTTAAGTTTATCAATATCAAACTTAATTAAATCATCAATACTTTTCATTTTTAAACATTAAATCTAAAGTGCATTATATCTCCATCTTTGACTATATAATCTTTACCTTCAATTTTTAGCTTACCTTCTTCTTTAGCTTTTGATTCTCCGCCGTGCTCTATATAATCATTAAAGCTTATAACTTCAGCACGAATAAAACCTTTCTCTATATCTGTATGTATCTTACCTGCAGCTTTTGGTGCCTTTGATAGGTTTGTAATAGTCCAAGCTCTAGCTTCTTTAGGACCTGCCGTAAAATATGTTGTTAAATCTAAAAGCTTATAACCACTATTAATAAGAGTATCTATTGGATTTTCAAGCTGTAGCTCTTTTAAGTATTCAACCTTATCTTTTTCATCTAAATCATTCAACTCGCCTGATATTTTTGCATTTATTTGAACAATAGGGACGTTTTTATCTTTATATTGATTTTTAATATTATCAAAATGTTTTTTACTTTCAGCAGATTCGTCTACATTTGCAATAATCATAAATGGTTTTGCAGTTATAAAGCCATAATGCTTGATTGAGTCTAAATCAGGATAATCTCTTAATACTGTGCCTGATTCCAAAAATTTCAACACATCTTTTAAAAGAGCAAATTCAGCTTTAGCTTTTTTATCATTAGTTTTTAATATTTTAGTTAATTTACTAATTTGTTTTTCACAAAAATCAAAATCAGCGAGAATTAACTCAGTTAAAATAGTATCTAAATCAGATAAAGGGTCGACTTTATTGTGAACATGAATAATATCTTCATTATCAAAGCATCTAACAACCTGTGCTATAGCATCTGTATTTCTTATATGAGATAAGAACATATTGCCAAGACCTTCTCCCTTGGAAGCACCCTTGACTAGACCAGCAATATCAACAAATTCCATAAAAGTAGGAATGATTTTTTTGCTAGTTGCTAGCTTTGCAATTGTGTTTAAACGGTTATCAGGTACTTCAACCATGCCTTGATTAGGATCAATAGTACAAAATGGATAATTCTCAGCAGGTATCTTTTTATTAGTCAGCGCATTAAATAAAGTTGATTTACCTACATTAGGTAAGCCAACTATCCCACATTTAAATCCCATCATTCCTCCAGGGTTATTTTGTCAAATTTTAAAGAAGTTATTTTGTTAAAATTATTTCGTATTCTTATAAAAGAATTTTCTAGTACTATTTGCTCATCTTTACTAGGTTCTTTTAAAACATATTCAGATACATTGTAATTTGGCCTGCCGACACCAATTCTTAATCTATGAAAATCACTAGTACCCAAACAATCTATGATATTTCTAATACCGTTGTGTCCACCATGTCCACCTTTAGACTTTAATTTTATTTTTCCAACATCTAAATCTATATCATCATGAATGACTAGAATCTCTTCAGGTTTAAATCCATAGTAATTTAATATCTTAATTGTTGAATCACCGGATAAATTCATGAAGTTTTGTGGTTTGAACCATTTTAAATCTTGGAAAGTGGTGGTTAGAGATTTTAATTTGGAGTTAGAACTCCAAGGAGTATTTTCTGTGAGATAGTCCAGGCACAAAAAACCAATGTTGTGCCTGGTAAAAGTGTACTTTTCGCCTGGATTACCAAGCCCAAGCACACACTTTAAACTCATTCGCCTTTAGTTATGTTCACCACAGGCTGTATTTTATCTGGGTTGGCAAGTGAAACGCCTGCTGGCAATTTAATGTCTTGTGCATTTATTGTTGAATCAAGATCTAAGCCCTCTAAGTCAACAGTAACAAACTCTGGTAAATCTTTTGCACAGCAAACTATATCTATCTCGTTTGCTAAATGGTGTATATTACCGCCTAATTTTACGCCTTCAGTTTTATCATCATTTATAAAATGTACGGGTAATTTTTGCTTTAGAACTGTCTTAGGTGTAACTCTTAAAAAGTCCATGTGTAAATACTGATTTTTAAATACATGTCTTTGTACATGTTTAAGAACAGCTTTAATAATCTTACCTTCTAATTTAAGGTTAATTATCTGTGAGTAAAAAGATTCTTCTTTTGTTACCTTTAGGATATTGTTGTGATTAATAGAAATTGACACTGGTTTGTCGGTTCCACCATAAATAATAGCCGGCATATAATTTTCTTTACGTCTAATTCTTCTACTAGCAGAAGTACCAAAACTATCTCTATTAATAGCTTCTAATTCAAAAACCTTTTGCATTGTAAATATTTCTCCCAATCAATTGAACACTTTTACAAAAAATAACTTGATAATAATGCATCTATTCACTTAAAATGTAAAGTTAAACTTATATCATTTTTAAGGACAAATCTAACATGTCAGATGCATATGCAATAATTGCCGATGGAGGCAAACAATATTTAATAAAGAAAGATGATAAAGTCAATCTTGAATTTAAAGATGTTGAAGTAGGTACTTCAGTAACTTTAACAGATGTGATTTTTTATTCTGATGGCGAAAAAAAGCAAATAGGTAAACCTAAACTAGATATGACAGTTACGGCTGAAGTTATTAAGCAGGCTAGAGCTAAAAAGATAGACATCATCAAATTCAAACGTAGAAAACAACATTTGAAAAGACAAGGTCATCGTCAATACTTTACGCAAGTAAAAATTCTAGAAATTAAATAAATAACAAAAATAAGGAAAACTAATGGCACACAAAAAAGCTGGTGGTAGTACTCGTAATGGTCGTGATTCGAATCCTAAGTACTTAGGTATTAAAAGATATGCTGGTCAAGATGTAATTTCAGGAAACATCTTAATAAGACAAAGAGGCACTAAATTTTATCCAGGTACTAACGTAGCTATGGGTAAAGATCATACTTTATTTGCAACAACTGAAGGTAAAGTAAGCTTTACCACAAAAGGTGCATCTAATAGAAAATATATTAATGTTTTAGCAATCTAATTCATGAGTTTTATCGATGAAGCTAAAATACAAATTTCTTCTGGAAATGGCGGGAGTGGCTGCTTAAGTTTTAGAAGAGAAAAATATGTTCCAAGAGGTGGCCCAGACGGAGGCGACGGAGGTAAAGGCGGAGATGTATATATTATAACTGATCCGAAAATTAATACTTTACTTAAGTTTCATCGACAAAAAATTTATAAAGGCAAAAACGGTCAACCAGGGCAGGGTAAGCTTAAGGCAGGAAGAAAAGGAGAAGATTTATATATTCCAGTTCCAGTTGGAACTCGCATATATGATGCCGTAACTTCAACTTTAATTGCTGATCTTACCAAGGATGATGATAAAATCTTAGTTGCAGTTGGTGGAGATGGAGGTTTAGGTAATACTAAATTCAAATCTTCAACTAACCAAGCACCAAGAAAAGTCACAACAGGAGGACCAGCATCATACGTTGAGCTTTATTTTAAATTAAGTTTAATAGCTGATGTAGGTTTTGTTGGTTTCCCTAACGCAGGTAAATCAAGCTTGTTACGTGCAATGTCTGAAGCCACACCTAAAGTGTCTGATTACCCATTTACTACACTAGAGCCTATGTTGGGTGTATGTACCGTTGATTTTGACACCAGTTTCGTAGCAGCGGACATCCCAGGTTTGATAAAAGGTGCTGCCGATGGCAAAGGTATGGGTATACGCTTTTTGAAGCACATTGAAAGAAATAGAATTCTTTTACATGTTGTTGATGGTTTTGATGATGATTATCAGCAGAAATATCACGATATATTAAGTGAATTAGAAAATTACAGTAGTAAAGTCTCTGCTATCAAACAAATGATAGTTGTGAATAAGTCAGATATTATATCCAACGAAAGAAAAGATGAAATTGAAGACTTCTTCGGTAAAGAGGTTATCTTCATATCTGCTACAAGTAGAACCAACTTAGACTCACTAAAAAAGACTATCCAAATGAATCTTACAAGAGAAGATTATTGAATAGTCTTAAAATAGTTAAATTAGGAAGCGGTTACTGCGGTTGCTAGTGAACCCTTCTTAATTTTGGCTGACATATTACTTTTAAGTCTTGCAGCTTTATTCTTGTGAATTAAACCTTTTGCTGCTGCTTTATCAATAACAGGTTGGGTTGTTATGAAAGCTTCTTTTGCTTTTGCGTAATCTTGTTCAGTTAATAAATTGTTAACTTTCTTGATTGCGGTTCTAAGTGCAGAACGAGCACTTGCATTATGAAGTCTTAACTTCTTATTTTGTCTTGCGCGTTTTATCGCAGATTTTATATTTGCCATGTTTAACTATCTATTTTGAAATAAAAATTATAATATCATCTTCTTTAATCTTTGTTAAGTATCATAATGTTAAATATTTCAAGCAATTTATTAAGTACGCCAAGTATTTTGCTAATAGGTAATTTTGATGGGGTACACTTAGGACATAAGCATTTACTTTCCTACGCAAAAAAACTAATGGTATCAACTGGTTTGCCAGTTCAGGTTATGGTTTTCGACCCTTTCCCCTCCGAGTTTTTCAAACAAAAAATATTTAGACTACAAACTAACGAAGAAAAGATAGCTATGTTAAACAATACTGTAAAAATTAAAAACATATGTTTACAAAGTTTTGACAAAGATTTTTCTCAAATAAATGCAGTAGATTTCGCTAAAAAGTTAGGTTTTGAATTAAATATCAAACATGTTGTAACCGGATTTAACTTTAAGTTTGGATACAAAAGGCAAGGTGATACGAAAACTTTAGCCAGTAGCGGCAATATTATATCTCACTGTGTTGGACCTTTTGTTAAAGATGGGCATAAAATTAGTAGCTCAATCATTCGTAGCCATATTTTAGATGGCAATATAACAAAAGCTAATTTACTACTAGGAAGAAAATATTCATTAACTTTAGGCCAAAAAAATAGTAAAGCTAATACATATTTAGTAAGTTCAGAGCTCAAAAGTGGTCAATATAAGTTAATTGTTGATAATAGTTTAGTTTTAGTGAAAATTCATAATAAAAAACTATACCTACCAGTAGAGCCAGTTAGTAAAGTCGTGCAATTTGAGAGCTTTGTTCAAGAGATTTAATTTTTAATGCTTTTATCGAACATTCTTATTTGATATATTTTAATGAATAACTTAAAACTTATTTTTTCTAATCAAAGCCGTAAAATTAAATATCCTAATATAATTAAGGACATTGCAAATGAATGATATTAAAAGCACGCTAAATCTGCCTAAAACCACCTTTCCCATGAAGGCAAATTTGCCAGTTAAAGAGCCAATAAGGCTTGAAAAATGGATAAAGCAAAATTGGACTTTTAAATTTAATAGTGAGAAGAAAACATTTGTTATGCATGATGGGCCTCCATATGCAAATGGTAAGCTTCATCTAGGGCATGTGCTAAATAAAACATTAAAAGATATAGTGGTAAAAGCTCAAATTTTGAATGGTTTAAATGCAAGTTTTATCCCGGGGTGGGATTGTCATGGATTACCAATTGAACTTAAGGTAGAGCAAAAATTAAAAGATAAGAGTGATTCAGCTAAGTTTAGACAAGAGTGTCGAAATTATGCAAATGAACAAATAAGTGTTCAAAAAGAAGATTTTGTAAGGCTTGGTATTTGGGCTGATTGGGAGAAGCCTTATGCTACAATGGCCTTTAAAAGCGAAGCAACTATAGTCTCCTCTTTAGCTACTATGGTAGAAAAAGGCTATATTAAAAAGGGTAATAAACCTGTGTATTGGTGTTTTGATTGTCAGTCATCTTTAGCTGATGCTGAGGTTGAATATCAAAATAAAAAATCTAGTTCTTTATATATTAAGTTTGGTTTTAAATATGCCGGTTATGAAAATATAAGTGTATTAGCCTGGACCACAACCCCTTGGTCATTACCATCAAATCAAGCAATAGCAATAAGCGATAAAATTGATTACGCCATAGTAAAGCACGCCAGTGAACATTATGTGGTAGCAAAAGATTTAATTAAAATTTTGTCAGAAAAATTCACAATAGATTTAGTTTTTGTTGCTGATATTAAAGCAAAAGATTTATTAAAAAATTTATACTCTCATCCATTTGCCAGAGAAGATGTTCCTTGTTTATTAGGGGAACACGTAACAATTGATGCAGGTACTGGTATAGTTCACACTGCCCCAAGTCATGGTTTAGAAGATTTTAATATATGGAATAAAGAAGTCTTAAGTTTAATTGCAGCAGATGGTCGATTTACTGACGAAACTGTAAAAGAAATAGCTGGGCAAAAAGCGTTTCAAGCCACACAAAGCATAATAGATTATTTAAAAACAAATAATAAGTTATTCCAACAAGAAGTAATCAATCATAGTTATCCTCATTGCTGGAGGCACAAAACTCCTGTTATTTATAGAGCGACACCACAATGGTTTGTTGATTTAAATCATAATAGTCTAAAGCAAAAATCAATAGAAGCCGCAAAAAAATGCAAATGGATTCCATCAAATGGATTCGAAAGAATTACATCAATGATAGATGGTAGAAATGATTGGTGTATATCAAGGCAGTTTAGAAGATGGGGTGTGCCTATGTGCTTTGTTTTAGACAAAGAAACTCATGATATGCATCCAAATCAATTAGAAATTATGCAAAAAGTTTCTGAAAAAATTACGCAAAATGGTTTACAAGCATGGCATGATATTTCTTTAGAAGAATTAGACGTAGACTCTTCTAAATACTATAAAAGTGAAGATACATTAGATGTTTGGTTTTGCTCTGGTGTTAGTCATGCTTATGTATTAAAAGAAAATGACATATCTGTAGCTGACTTATACTTAGAAGGAAGCGATCAACATAGAGGTTGGTTTCAATCATCATTACTAACTTCTGTAGCCATAAATGATAAAGCCCCGTTTAAGACAGTATTAACTCATGGCTTTATAGTTGATAAAGACGGTAAAAAAATGTCAAAAAGTCTTGGTAATATTGTTGAACCTCAAAAATTATTTAAAAAATATGGTGCTGATGTAATTAGGCTTTGGATTGCTGCTACAGATTATCAAAAAGAAGTAAGTATTAGTGACGAAATAATGACAAGAATTACAGATGCTTATCGTCGTATTAGAAATACCATAAGATATCTGTTAGCAAATACTGCAGATTTTGATAAAAGTAACGCATTAGACACAAAAGATTTATTAGATATTGATAAATACATTTTACAAAAAACAGCAAATGTTCAAAAATCTATTATAGAGTATTATGAAAATTATGACTTTCATCAGGTTTATCATAAGATTTTAAACTTTTGTGTCGTTGATTTAGGTAACTTTTATTTAGATGTGGTTAAAGATAGACAATATACCATGCCTAAAAATAGCCAAGCTAGATTATCAGCCCAAATAACAATGACTCATATAACAAATGCTATGGTTAGATGGATTGCTCCTATTTTAAGCTATACAGCAGATGAAATGTTAGAGCATATAGAGGAAAATCAAGAAACTAAAACAAGTATTTTTCATAAAAATTGGTATGAGTTACCATCAGTGGAAACAGAATTTAACTGGACTGAGCTATTAAAAATTAAAGAGCAGCTATATCAGGTTTTAGAAAATGCAAGAATACAGGGTAAATTAAAATCCAATCTTGAAGCTAATGTTTTAATAGATTTGCCTGAACAAACATATGACGAGCTTAAAAACCATGAAAATGATTTAGCAGCTTTATTCATCGTTTCTAAAGTTGAAGTTAACTTATCTGATGATGAAAAAGTTCATTTTAAAATAAGTGAAGCTGCTGGAGAAAAATGTCCAAGATGTTGGATGCATGTGGGTGTGGTTTCATCTGGGGTTTGTCGTAGATGTGACTTAAATATTAAAAACACCCCAATATCAAAAGTAATAGCATAGTGATTATTATACTAATAGCCATAGATTTTATAACAAAATATATGGCTATGCTTTATCTTAGCGCCCCAATTTTCATAATGGATATTATTACATTACATTTTGTGAAAAATCATGGTATCGGATTTAGTTTACTATCTAATAAAAGTAACTTATACCAAATTTGCTTTGGTATTTTGGCCATAATTATATCTTTGATAATTCTATATAAAATAGAAATTAAAGATAATATAACAAACATTTCCATAAAGCTTATCGCAGCTGGTGGTTTATCCAATGGGATTGATAGAATTTTGACTCTTGGAGTTACTGATTTTATCGGCTTAAATTATTATAAAAAATATTTCATTTTTTGTAACATGGCTGATATTTATCTAACTATAGGTGCTTTTTTAATCATTTTAGAGCCACTTATAAATAAATATCTTAATAACTTGAAAAAGTAATAATTAGCCCCCACTTATAAGTTATAGGAATTATTTAATAGGTGGTTTATGGATATTCAAAAAAGCTTTACTAAAAAAACTTTAGAAAATTTAAATGATTCGATTTTAATATGTAATGATTTAAATCACATAGTTTTAGAGCCTCATCATGTTTTACTAAGTTTGTTAGATAGTGATAACGATATGTTTGATGAAGCTTTAGGGGGATTGAAACCTAAGATTTTTGCTAGGGTAACCAAGCTTTTAAACAATTTACCAAAGGGTTATGGTGATGCTAGTAAAATATCAATAAGTAACGATTTAAACACCGTTTTCAAAAAAGCCTTAGGTATTTCACAGCAAACTTTTAATGATAAGTATGTTGCGCCTGAAAGTATCTTGATTGCTATATGGACCACCTCTACTTTAAACAATATATTACAAGAATATATAAGTTCTCATAACTTGCAGGAAAAAATCATGTCATTTAGAAAAGGTAAAACAGTAGATTCTTCTGATGAAAATCATGGAGACGATTTTTTAAAAAAATATACAATAGATCTAACTCAAAAAGCTAAAGATAATAAATTAGATCCTGTTATTGGACGAGATGATGAAATCAGAAGGATTATTCAAGTCTTACAAAGACGAACTAAAAATAATCCAGTTTTAATAGGTGAACCTGGAGTTGGGAAAACTGCCGTTGTGGAAGGTTTAGCCCAGCGTATCGTTAATAAAGAAGTTCCTGATTCATTAATTGACAAAAGGATTCTATCTTTAGATATTTCTTTAATACTGGCAGGAGCTAAATTTAGAGGTGATTTTGAAGAAAGGCTAAATGGTATCTTAAAAGCCATAGAATTAAGTGATGAGGGCATAATCTTATTTATAGATGAGCTACACACAATTGTAGGAGCAGGCAAAACAGAAGGCTCACTAGATGCGGGCAACATGTTAAAACCAGCTTTAGCACGAGGAGAGTTACATTGTATAGGCTCTACTACCTTAAATGAGTATAAGCAATATGTAGAAAAAGATTCTGCTTTAGAAAGACGTTTCCAACAAATTATGATTAAAGAACCTTCAGTTGATGACACTATTGCCATACTAAGAGGATTAAAAGATAAATATGAGTTACATCATAAAGTTAGTATTCAAGATAGTGCCATAGTTTGCGCTGCTAAATTTGCTAATAGATATATACCTTATAGAAGAATGCCTGATAAGGCTATCGATCTTATTGATGAAGCTTCTAGTTTGATTAGAATTGAAATAGATTCTAAACCTGAGAATATAGATAAGCTCTACAGAAAATTAATTCAATACAAAATTGAACAAAAAGCATTATCTAATGACAAATCAGAAGATGCAGCAATTAAGAATAAAGACTTAAGTAATAAGATAACTTTATTACAAAATAGTTACGATGAGTTAAATGGGATATGGGAACAAGAAAAGCTTTTAATGCTTGATGAAAACGAGATTAAAGCTAACATTGAAAAAGTTAAGAACAAACTTGAGCAGGCTAAAAGAGACAATAATCTTGAGGTGATTGCTAAAATTCAATATGGTGATTTACCAAATTTAGAAAAGCAATTAAAACAATCAACCAGCCAATCTGATAAAAAAGCTCCAAGGAATTTAGTTACTCCCAAAGAAATTGCCATTGTTGTGTCTAAATGGACTGGTGTTCCGGTAAATAAAATATCAACAAATGAACAAGATAAATATTTAAAGCTTGAAGAATACTTACACAAACATGTTGTGGGGCAAAATGAAGCTATTACCGCAATTTCATCTTCAATTAGAAGACAAAGAGCAGGGATAAGTGATAAAAACAAACCAACCGGCTCATTTTTATTTTTAGGTCCCACAGGAGTTGGAAAAACTCAAGTTTGCAAAGCAGTCGCAAATGTAATGTTTGAAAACGAAAATGCTATAGTCAGAATTGATATGAGTGAATACATGGAAAAGCATTCTGTTGCCAGATTAATAGGTTCTCCTCCAGGTTATGTAGGTTATGAATCTGGTGGGTTATTAACAGAGCAAGTTAGAAGAAATCCATATAGCGTTATTTTATTTGATGAAATTGAAAAAGCTCATCCTGATATTTTTAATGTATTACTTCAGTTATTAGATGAAGGTCGCTTGACAGATGGACAGGGTAATACTGTTAATTTTAAAAATACTTTAATAATTATGACCTCAAATTTAGGTAGTCATATAAAAGAGTCTGATAAGGATTTATTAAAGGCAAAAGTTAATATTGAAGTTGAAAGCTTTTTTAAACCAGAGTTTATTAATAGGCTAGATGATATTGTGATTTTTGATAAATTATCTAAACAAGAAATTTACGAAATCACTAAAATGCAAGTTGATAAATTAATAGAAAGAGTCAAAGAGCAGGGCATAAAATTAATGATATCAAATGATGTTTTAGTTTATTTAGCAAAAGAGGGTTTTGATGAAGTTTATGGGGCAAGACCGATCAAAAGAGTTATTAAAAACTTATTGGAAGGTAAGCTTGCATCTCTTATCATTAAAAATAAACCAACAGAGATTTTTGTAGATATAAAAAATGAAACTTTACATTTTGTTTAAATAAATTTTTGGCGTATTTGAATGGTATCAGGTATAAATAATATTTATTAAATATGTATAAGACTGACAACTATCTGTTACCATTTAAATAACTTATTTAAAAAAGAATTATCATGCACAATAAATGGAGTAGTTATTTAAGCTTTATATTATCAATAGCAGGAGCTGCTATTGGGCTTGGAAATATTTGGATGTTCCCATATGTTGCTGCAAACTATGGTGGGGGAACTTTTATTGTAACCTATGCAGTTTTTTTATTCTTATTTGGCTTACCTCTTATGTTTGCTGAGATTAAGCTAGGTAATAATTTTACTTCTTGTCCTATACAGTCATTTTCAAAAGTTAAAGCTAAATTTTTTGGTTTTTGGTTTGCTTTAGTATCAATTTTAATTCTAGGTTTTTATAGCGTTGTATCAGGTGCTTCATTTGCTTTTTTTGCAGATAGTATTATAAATCTTGATTTAACCTGGTCATCGTTCACATCAAGTTTATTTACTATTAGTTTTTGGAGCTTATCATTTTTGTTTGGAGCTGTTTTAATCGTTTCATTAGGGGTTAAAAAAGGTTTAGAGCGGGCTAATTTTTGGTTAATTCCTATTTTATATTTAAGTTTATTGCTTATTATTGCTACTTGCTCAAATCTTTCAGGTTTTCATTCTGCTTTAGACTTTGTTTTTTCATTTAATTTTAAAGATATTTCACTAAATCTAATAGCAGCGGCCGCAGGCCAAAGCTTATTTTCATTAGCTGTAGGTGCTGGTTGTTTAATAGCCTATGGTTCTTATTTACCTCAAAATAGCCGTATTGGGATGAATCTAATTCCTATAGCTATTATGACTATAATAGTAGGTATTTTATCAACGTTATCTATCTTAACAATTGTTAAAACATATGACATGGGCCTTGCTAATGGTCCTGAACTTATGTTTTTGAGCCTGCCTATTGCTTTTGCTAAAATGCAATATGGCCTCATAATAGCTAAGCTTTTTTTTGGGGTTTTAGTTATAGCAGCACTTACTTCTGCTATATCTTTTTTAGAGGTTTTAATTCAGGTATGTAGTAGCCAATTTAATTTACAAAGGCAAACAGCTCTTTATTACATTTTAGGATTTATGAGTTTATTTATCTTATTTCTTTGTTTTGGTTTTTATAAAGACAACTTGAAATTTTTTAATAAAAGTATTTTTGAACTAGTTATATTTATTGCTACTAGTATATTATTGCCAATTTCTGCTTTGATGTTATGTTATTCGAGGTTATATATGATTTACCTTCAAAAGAATTTTAGCATAAGGTATCAAATAGTATGTTTTTGGTACGCAATCATTATCCCCGGGGTAATAATTGCGTTTTTAAGTAGATTTTTTATGTACTAATATTTAATAACACCAGGGGTTCTTGGAAATGGGATTACATCTCTTACATTCTTGGTCCCAGTTGCATATCCTATAAATCTTTCAAGCCCCAAACCAAAGCCTGCATGATTTGAAGAACCATATTTTCTAAGATCTAAATACCACTCAAGTCCTTTTGGACTTATATTTTGCTCTTTCATACGTTTTAATAAGGTTCCGTATCTTTCTTCTCTTTGGCTTCCACCAATGATTTCTCCTATACCTGGAACTAGTATATCCATAGCAGCTACAGTTTTATCATCATCATTTAAACGCATATAAAAACTTTTAATGTCTTTAGGATAGTCAGTTATGACAGTTACTTGCTTGGTATACTTTTCACATAAATATCTTTCATGTTCAGATTGTAAATCAATACCCCATTTTACTTCGTACTCAAATTTTTCTTTTGAAGCTTGTAAAATCTCTACAGCTTTAGTGTAGGTTAACTTAACTACTTCTTTTTTAGCTAAATTCTCTAATCTTTCGATTAAATCTGTCTCATTTTTTTGACCTAAAAATTCAAGCTCAGGTTTTGCTTTATTTAAAATTTCAGATGCTAGGTTTGCAAGTAAATCGATAGCAAGGTTGATGCAATCATCTAAATTTGCAAAGGCAAGTTCAGGTTCAACCATCCAAAATTCAGCTAAATGCCTACTTGTGTTTGAATTTTCTGCTCTGAATGTAGGGCCAAATGTGTAAACGTTTCCAAGTGATTGACAGTATGACTCTACGTGGAGCTGTCCTGATACTGTTAAAAAAGTTTTCTTATCAAAAAAGTCGTTGTCACTATTTGCCATTTTAATTTGAAACAGTTCTCCAGCCCCTTCACAATCATTTGATGTTAAAATGGGAGTGTGTACCCATTGAAAATCATTACTATTAAAAAAGTTTGTAATAGCATGAGATGTAATATTTCTTATACGGTGAATTGAACTTATTGTATTTGTTCTAGGTCTTAAATGAGCTACTTCTCTTAGATACTCTAATGTATGCTCTTTAGGCTGGATTGGGTAGGTTGCTGGATTATCTACCATACCAATTAATTTAACGCTATCAGCCTGCATTTCAATACTTTGTTTGCCTTTAGAAGGAACCAATTTACCACTGATTTGAATGCTACAACCTGGGCTTAAATTAGAAATATCAGCATAATTTTCTAAAGTATTATTAGCAATAATTTGTAAATTTTCTAGGGTAGTTCCATCATTTAACTGGATAAAGGCAAAGCCCGCTTTAGAAGCTCTGAAATTTTTAACAAAGCCACTTACACTAAAACTTTGATTCATAGATATTTGCTCTTGTGAAAAAGAGAGTATTTTCTTGATTTGCATAAAATTTAAGTTTGTGAAAAATTAATATTATTGCAAGTATGACAAATGATTATATAAAAAGACAGGTTAAGTTAACTTATTAAAAGGGGAGAGAATTTTTAGATTTATGAAAAATTATAGGTGCACCGCGTTTGCGGTGCATTAGAGTCAATTTTATTTAGCTAACTTAATTTGATTAAGTCTTGCGTGACCCTCTAAGATACAGAGTTGTGCTTTATTTTCGTTATTCATATAAGTAACTTTACAGTGTCTTTTCAGATCTGCTTCTATTCTCGCTACGCACTTTTTTGAACTACATTTTTTGTATGCTTCGCATGCAACTTCGGATACTTTATTGCTCTTAAGAGCTGCTCCGTTCATTCTTCCTATTTTTTTGCAGTTTAGTTCGTAGGCGATACTTGTCGTCGAGCTTAAAAAACCCAACAGCATAGCTATTCTCATTCCTTTGGAATGCTTTTGCATCATATATTAATACTCCTTGTCTCATTAAACTAAATTTTAGCTAGTAAAATACATAAAGTTTTGAATTAAAAACCATTAAATATGAGAAAGCTTTGGAAATATTTATGAAGGAATTATTGCCTTAAATATAAAGAAGCTATATCCTACAATAATATGGCGTATTCTTACACCTTAGTTAGTGTGTTTCTTATGCTCTATCTTAATTAATATTTTCAACCGGACTTTATATGGAACATTCAGGTTCACTTTTATATGTAATCTTTATTATTTTCTCAGGGGCTGCAGTATTATCTACCTTTTCTCTGTTTACAAGACAGTCTATGCTAGTTTCTTACATATTTTTAGGAGTTTTGATTGGGCCTTATTGTTTAGGGTTTATTAACGATGCTGAAGTTGTGATGCAAGTTGGTGAAGTAGGTATTATGTTTTTACTATTTTTGTTAGGGTTACATCTTCAACCATCAAGCCTTGTTAAGTTACTCAAAAAAGTTACAAGAATATCTATTGCAAGCTCCATATTATTTTTAATAATAGGTTATAGCGTATCAAGAGCATTCGGTTTTGGTAATGCTGAAAGCATAGTAATAGGCGCAGCTATGATGTTCTCAAGCACCATAATTGGTTTAAAATTATTACCCACCACTATTTTACACCATCATCACACAGGTGAAATGATGATTGGTATTTTGTTAATGCAGGATATTTTAGCTATTATAGTGCTGTTAGGTATTAATGGTGCTAAAGATGGTTTCTTGTTAAAGGATATGTTTTCAGTTTTATTATCTTTACCTGCTCTTATGGCTATTGCCTATTTTGCAGAAAAATACATTTTATCCCCTCTTCTTAACAAATTTGACCAAGTACAAGAATACATCTTCATTCTTTCAGTAGGTTGGTGTCTCGGCCTGTCACAAATGTCAGGTTTATTTAATCTTTCACCTGAAATAGGCGCTTTTGTTGCTGGGGTTTCTTTAGCTTCTTCAAATATATCTTTATTCATAGCCGAAAGTTTAAAACCTCTAAGAGATTTCTTTTTGGTTATGTTTTTTGCTTCAATAGGCGCAACCTTTAACTTAGAATATTTACCTATTGTTATAATTCCAGCAATTATCCTATCAGCAGCAATATTAATACTTAAACCTTTAATTTATTCCTTCTTATTCAAATTAGAAAAAGAAGATAAAAGCGTTGCAAATGAAGTAGGTATAAGATTAGGTCAAGGTAGTGAGTTTGCCCTATTAGTAGCTAAATCAGCCTTTACCTATTCAATCATTTCTAGTAAGGCAATTTACTTTGTTCAAGCAACAACAATCTTAACTTTCGTTATTTCATCCTACTTTGTAATATTTTTATATCCAACACCATTAGGCGTTAGCGAAAAAATGCGACAAAACTAAAATATTGATTCTATACTTTTAGTATTTCATAAAATACTAAAAGTATGCCAAAGATTGATAATTTAGAATTTAAAGAGTGGATTGAATCACTTAAAAACATAAATGACTCCTACGGTAAAAGCCACTCATTAAGACTCTTAAATGGTTTAAATGATAGTTTTAATCTAGAAAATCAGAGTTATTTAAACACTTACGCCCCATCCGAAAAATCCAAAAGTATTAACTGGGAATTAGAAGATTCTATTACTAATCGTTTAAGGTGGAATGCCATTATTATGATTATTAAAGCTTCTAATAAAGCACCAGAGTTAGGCGGACATATAGCAACATATGCTTCTTGCGCCACTTTATATGAAGTTGGATTTAATCATTTTTTCAAAAGTAAAACAAAAGACAGATTACAAGATGTAATATTCTTTCAAGGTCATTCAGCGCCAGGTATTTACGCCCGTTCTTTTTTTGAAGGTAGAATTAATGCAAAAACACTAGATAAATTTAGACAAGAGGCTCAAGGAAAAGGCTTATCGTCTTATCCTCACCCTTGGCTTATGCCAGATTACTGGGAGGCACCAACCGTTTCTATGGGACTTGGTCCATTACAAGCAATTTATCAAGCTAGGTGTGATAAATATTTAATAAATAGAGGATTATTACAAACCAAGCGTAAATTTTGGGTTTTTGTTGGTGATGGAGAAACAGATGAGCCTGAAACATTATCAGCTTTACAGTTTGCCTATAATGAACAATTAGATAACCTGATTTTTGTAGTTAATTGTAACTTACAAAGATTAGATGGTCCTGTTCGTGGCAATGGAAAAATTATTAAAGAGCTTGAAACTAGATTCAAATCAGCCAACTGGGAAGTTATCAAGTTGTTATGGGGGCATGAGTTTAATCAAACCCTAGCTAAAAAAGAAAATGCTGATTTGTTAAAAATATTTAACGACATGCCAGATGGTGATTTGCAGCGATATACTACTAAAAATGGTGCTTATCTAAAAAAACATTTACTAAAAGATAACTTTACAGATTTTAGTAAGCAAATAAATGATGATGATTATAATCAGATTAAAAGAGGGGGGCACGATCCAAAACTTGTCTATACAGCATATGAACAAGCACAAAAAGCAACAGGTCCTTGTGTTATTTTAGCTCAAACTATAAAAGGATATGGGTTAGGTAAAGCAGGAGAGGCTCAAAATATTACCCATAACAAAAAAAAATTAACGAAAGACGATCTTTATAACTTAAAAAAACGATTTAATTTATCCATCAATGATACAGATATTGAAAAATTAAATTACTGTAATTTATCCAAAGAACAAGAGAACTACCTTATAAGCAATAGAGAAAAATTAGGTGGTTTTTTACCTACAAGACATCATAAAAATACCCCATTAAAAACTAAAATAACTAATTTACTCGAACCTTTAAAAGAAAATACGGATAGAGAATATTCAACAACCATGGCTTTAGTAAGGGCAATATCTATTTTATTAAAAAATAAAGATTTTCAAGATATAGTTGTACCAATTACCCCAGATGAAAGTAGAACATTTGGTATGGAAGGTTTGTTTAGGCAATACGGTATATATTCTCCTAAGGGTCAGTTATACGAGCCTGAAGATAATAATACTATTATGTCATACAAAGAAAGTTCACAAGGAATAATTCTAGAAGAAGGCTTAAATGAAGCAGGTGCCATATCATCTTGGATAGCTCTTGCGACTTCATACAGTTTAAGACAAAAACCCATGCTACCTTTTTATATCTTTTATTCTATGTTTGGCTTTCAAAGAGTAGGTGATGCAATTTGGTCTGCAGCTGATATGAAAGCAAGAGGATTTTTAATAGGAGCAACAGCAGGTAAAACAACTTTAGCTGGAGAGGGATTGCAACATAATGACGGCCATAACTTAGTTTGGGCAGCAGCATATCCAAACTGTAAAAGCTACGACCCTACTTTTAGTTACGAGCTTGCGGTGATTTTAGAAGAGGGTATTAATGAGATGTATTTAAAGCAAAAAGATATATTTTATTACATTACCGTAATGAATGAAAACTACCAACATTACCAAATGCCAAATAAATGTAAGCCAGGAATATTAAAAGGTATGTATCTTTTAATCGAAAATAATAAAGCAAAAGTTGAATTACTTGGTTCAGGTACTATTTTAAATGAAGTAATTAAGGCCCACCAAGTTCTACAAGATATAGGCATAGAGTCTAGAGTTTGGAGTGTTACTAGTTTTTCAGAATTGAAAAAAGATGCAATGATAAAAGAACGCAACAATCATATTTTTGATAAAAAAGAAAAATCCTATGTTACTAGTCTCTTAAATACTAATAATCCAGTTATTGCTGCTACTGATTATATAGCAATGCAAGCTGAACAAATTCGCTCTGAAATAAAATCTAAATATATAGTTTTGGGTACTGATGGCTTTGGTAGAAGTGACACCAGAAAAAAATTAAGAGACTTTCATGAAGTAAGCTCAGCTTATATCGTGTGGAGTGTAATTTGTGCACTACAATTAGATAAAGATAAATACAAAAAATTTAGACCAAAATCAAATGTTAAACACCCAATTTTACGATGAATGAATTACAGATCCCTAAACTGGGCAACATTGAAAAAGCAGAAATTTTAGAAGTGTTGATAAAATCAGGACAAGAAGTTTCTAAAGATGAAGCTGTTTTAGTAGTTGAAGGAGAAAAATCGACCTTTGATATACCAGCATCTGCAGCTGGGAAAATAGATAAGGTTTTAGTTAAGGTCAAAGACATCATTAAAACAGGTCTGACTTTTGCAACTTTAATTACAGAAAATAAAAAAGGCTCTTGCGAACAAAAAATATCGCTTAATGATGTAAAAAATAGCTCTAACAGATTAAATAATGCTTTTAATGAAAGTTTGGCAGTGTCTGGTGACAAAAGCAAAACTAATATTAAAGAAAATGAAGCAAATCACAAGAGTTTAAAAAACCAAAATTTATCTAATAAAGAAAATAACATTAGTGATTTAGAGAAAAATAACTTTAGCAAAAAATCACCTAGTTTTGATGATGGTGGAAATAATTTTAATGAAGATTTATCTGCTTTTAGTGAAAATAAAAATGAGTTAAGAGATAATTTTTATACCCTTGATGAGAATAAAAATAGCTTTGATAAAGATTTGAATATTGTTGATAAGGAAGAAAAAGTACAGGATGTGCAGTCACACTTAAATAAAAACCAAATAAATGAAGTTTATGCTTCCCCAAAAGTAAGGCGAGTAGCCCATAAAGAGAAGATAGATTTAAAAGATGTACAAAACGCAAAACCAGGACAAAGAATAACCCTACATGATTTAAAAGAATATTTAGAAAAACAAAATAATACTTCACCTAATAAATTTAAAAATGAAACATTAAAAATGAAATCATTAGATAATCTTATGCCTCACATAGTTCAAGAACAAACCCCAATAAATCAATCTAATGCAAACGCATTAAGTAAAAATTGGCAAAGTATTCCTCACGTAACAATATTTGATGAAGTAGATATAAGTAAAATTGATAATCTTCGTAAAGAATACAATCTTAAATTTAAAACAAAAATTACAATTTTATCTTTTGTTATAAAAGCCTTAGCAGAAACCTTGAAAATTTATCCAGCAGTAAATAGCCAATTATTAGAAAATAAACTTTTGTTAATACAAAAATATAATATGGGGGTTGCTGTAGATACTCCTTTAGGACTCGTTGTACCTGTTATTAAAGATGTTGATATTAAAAGTATAGATGAAATTGCAAATCATATTAATTTAATAAGTAAAAAGGCAAGAGATGGTGATTTTAGTGAATTAAGCCAAACTGGTAGTACTTTTAGTGTTTCAAGCCTTGGTAATCTTGGTGGTCTTAATTTCACACCAATCATTAATGCTCCTAACGTAGCTATTTTAGGTTTATCAAAAGCCTTAATTAAACCAATTTATGAACATGGAGCTTTTATACCAAAGTATGTATTACCTTTATCGTTTTCTTTTGATCATAGGGTTATTGATGGTGCTTTAGCTATGAGATTTATAAACACTTTAAAAAGTAATTTAACAAAAATAATAATTTAAAAGGATTTAATATGAAAGAAATAACAACTGATTTGTTGGTTGTAGGGGGCGGCCCTGCTGGGTACACAGCAGCTTTTAGGGCCGCTGATTTAGGTAGTAAAGTTATTTTAGTGGAGGAGCATAGTAAACTTGGTGGAGTATGCTTAAATGTAGGATGTATACCATCTAAAACATTACTTCATATAGCCAAAGTAAAAGAAGAAGTAGAACATTTAAATAGCCTGTCTATTGTAAATGAAAAACTTAGTTTAAATCCCAAAGCTGCTATAAAACATAAAGATTCAGTAATTAATTCTTTATCTTTAGGTTTAAAAGCATTAGCAAAAAAACGTGATGTTACAGTTATAAATGGCTATGGTAAGTTTTCTAGTGAAAACTCCCTTGTAGTTGAAGATACTATTATAAATTTTAAAAAATCTATAATAGCAGTTGGATCAAAACCTATTAGATTGCCATTTTTACCAGATGATAAAAGAATACTTGACTCAACTACCGCATTGGAGCTTGAAAATCCCAAGGCAAATCTCTTAGTATTAGGAGGTGGCATCATTGGTCTTGAAATGACTAATATTTATGAAGCTTTTGGTGCCAAAATCACAATCGCTGAGCTTGGGAGTCAGCTTATAGCAGAAGCTGATTCTGATGTTATAGAAGTCTATACCAAAAGACTTACTCCAAAACTTAAAAATCTTTATTTGAATACTAAAGTTACAAAAGTAGTTGCAGACAAAAAATTGATAGTTCATTTTGAAAATAGTGAAAAATCCTGGACTGAAGAGTTTGATAATGTAATGGTTGCAGTCGGTAGAATGCCAAATGGAGATCTGATAAATGCCGAAAAAGCAGGTGTTAACGTAACTGATAAGGGTTTCATAGAAGTTAATAAAAAGATGGAGACGAACCAAAAACACATTTATGCAATTGGAGATGTAATTGGCCAACCAATGTTAGCCCATAAAGCACTTCATGAAGCTAAAATTGCTGCTGAAAATCAAGCAGGTCAAGATCATTATTTTGAACCAAAAGTTATTCCATCTGTTGCATATACTAACCCTGAAATAGCTTGGACTGGTATTTTAGAAAAAGAAGCTAAGGCAAAAAATATTGATTATGGCGTAGGTATGTTTCCTCTAGCAGCAAGTGGAAGAGCCACATCTCAAGGAGTAAACTACGGTCTGGCTAAACTTATATTTAATAAAGAAAACAATATAATTATTGGAGGAACAATTTTTGCTCCAGGTGCTGGAGATTTAATAAGTGAAGTTTGTCTTGCTATTGAAATGAATTGTGATGCTGAAGATATAGCCCTTACAATTCATCCACACCCTACTTTATCAGAAAGTATTCATGGAGCATGTGAAGTTTATAATAAAACAGTTACAGATTTGTTAAACACATAAAATTAATAGCAAAAGGTAGATATAAAATTAATAGATCAGTAATATACCAACTCTTATGATAAAGACTTTTGCTATTATTTCTCACCCTGATGCAGGTAAAACAACATTCACAGAGCAGCTTTTATACGTTAGTGGCGCCATTAATCAAATTGGCGCTGTTAAAAGTAAAAAAACTACTAAAGCTGCTACTTCAGACTGGATGGCTATGGAGCAAGAACGTGGTATTTCAGTATCAACGTCAGCTTTAAAATTTTACTATAAAAATCTCCAAGTTAATTTATTAGACACTCCAGGGCATGGTGACTTTTCAGAGGACACCTACCGTACTTTATCTGCCGTTGATTGCGCCTTGATGATAATAGATGCAGCAAAAGGTGTTGAAGATAGGACCATAAAACTCATGGAAGTTTGTAGGTTAAGAAACATACCTATCTTTACCTTTATTAACAAATTAGACAGAGAAACTAAAGAACCATTTGATTTACTTGATGAAATAGAAAAAGTTTTAAAGCTTACCTGTGTTCCTAAAAACTGGCCCATAAGTAGCGGTAAAAGTTTTAAGGGCTTATGGGATTTATCAAATAAAAGCTTTATTAGTTATAAAAACAGAATCTACGATGAAAGTGAAAAACAGCAGCTAAATGATGATATAGAAATGATAAATGGTGCTGTTGATGAATTTTCAAAAGATAAGTTTTTAAATGGTCAGCAAACACCAGTTTTTTTTGGATCAGCAATTAATACTTTTGGTATGGATTCTTTTTTAAATGCATTTATTGAACTTGCTCCTTTTCCAACAGCTAGAGAATCAAGTATTAGATTAGTTGCTCCAGATGAAAAAAAACTTACAGGCTTTACCTTTAAAATCCAATCTAACATGGATCCTAAACATCATGATCGTATTGCATTTTTAAGAATCGTATCTGGAACTTTTACAAAAGGAATGAAACTTTTTCATGTCCGCTCTAAGAAAAAAATTAATATTAAAGCCGTAGATTTGTTTGGTAATGATAGAAACGAAATAGAAGAGGCTCATTCTGGTGATATTATAGGAATCCATAATTACGGTAATATAAATGTTGGAGATACGTTTACCCAAGGAGAGAGCTTAAGATTTTTAGGTATACCTAGTTTTGCTCCGCTATTGTTTAAAAGTATAAGATCAACCGATCCATTAAAACAAAAAGCTTTGCTAAAAGGTGTAATGCAGCTTTGTGAAGAGGGAGCAACTCAGCTATTTAGACCAATTATTGGAAACAATATAATTTTAGGCGCAATAGGGCCTTTGCAGTTTGATGTAGTCATGCATCGTTTAAAAAATGAATACAAAGTTGATTGCATATTAGAAAGTAGCACCATAGCTACCGTTAGATGGGTTAATGGAGATCTTAAAGAACATGAAGAATTTTTATCATCTCATCTTGCTCATGATGTAAGTCAAAGATTAGTTTATCTTGCCCCAAGTATGTCCCATTTATACTTATGGCAAGATAAATTAAAAAACGTAAAATTAAACTCTATTCAGGAGCTTGCAGAGTATTAAGCTCTTCTTTTAATAATAAAAGCTCTTTTTGTTCTTTTTCAATAATTTCTTTAGGAGCATTTGACATAAATTTGGCATTTTTAAATTTATTTTCATAGCTAACTATTTTATTGCTTAATTTTAATATCTTCTTACCTTTTTCAGCAGGGCTTAAGTTATCTTTTTTAACTAAATCATAAGCAAATACATACTTATCAACTTTGATATTAGGTAATTCAGATTTCTTAATAATGAAAATAGAATTTGTTATATTATTGATTGTTTCTTTTTCAGCAATTTCTTCATTAGTGTAAAAAGTAATTGTTTGTTTTCTTGGAAGCTGAAATTTACCCCTAAATTGATTAATAGTGTCAATAACATCTAGTGCTGTATTTGCCTCTTTGTTATTTGCATTTAGTGCTTTTAGTTTAGGATACATTCTATCTGTTAATTCTAATTCGGGTCTTTTTAATTTGTCTTTAATCAAACTCCATATTTCAGCTGTTATAAATGGCATTAGAGGATGTAGCATGGCTAAAATCCTTTCTAACACATTTATTAAAAAACTTTCAGTAGATTCATTGTATTTTGTTAACTGATATTTGCATATTTCAAGATATTTTGCACAAAAATCATCCCAAATTAATGAATACAACTTTTCAGATATTAGATCAAAACGCATATCATTAAAATGTTTTTCAATTTCCAAAGAAGCAACAGACAATCTATCGTACATCCAATAATCAAATTTAGTTACGGGTTTTAAATTTGCATCATAATTCTGACCAGGACAGTTTTCTATCACAAATCTAGAAGCTTGATAAACTTTGTTACAAAAGTTGCTAAATCCTTTTAACCTTTTTAAATCAAATTTTATATCTCTTGATTGATGAGCTAAGGCACAAAAATTAAATCTAACTGCATCGGTACCATAAGCTTGAATACCATCTGCAAATTCTTCTTTAGTCTTTTCTATTATTTTATCTAAGGTGCTTTGCTGCATTACATTTTTAGTACGCTTATCTAATAATTCTTTAATAGATATACCGTCTATCAAATCAATAGGATCGATTATGTTACCTTTTGATTTAGACATTTTTTCACCATAACCATCTTTTATAAGGCCAGTAACATAAACTCTTTTAAAAGGGATCTCTTTTTTAAAATAAAGACCAAACATAATCATTCTAGCAACCCAAAAAAAGATAATATCAAAACCAGTTACTAAAACGTCACTTGGATAGTGCTCATCTGTTTTATCTGGCCATCCAGTTGTACTTAAGGGCCATAAAGCAGATGAAAACCATGTATCTAAAACATCATTATCCTGAGTTAAGATTACCTCGTCTCCTAGATTGTTTTCTTTTTTTACATTCTCTAAAGATTTACCCACATAAACATTATTATCTTGATCATACCAAGCAGGTATTTGATGTCCCCACCATAACTGACGACTAATACACCAATCTTCAATATTTTCTAACCACCTAAAATAAGTATTCTCCCAGTTTTGCGGAGTAAAAATTATTTTTTTATCTTTAACTGTTTTTAAAGCTGGTTCTGCAAGTGGTTTGGTTTTTAAAAACCATTGATAAGTTAGTAAAGGCTCAATGGTGGCTCCACTTCTATCTCCAATAGGTAACATTATTTTATGATCTTTTGTTTTTATCAATGCATTAGTACTTTTTAAATCTATGATTATTTTACTTCTTGCTTTTTCTACTGATAACCCTTGGTAGTCTTTTGGCACATTTTCATTTAGTTGTGCAGTTTTAGTTAAGATATTTATAACTTTTAAGTCATGCTTAATTCCAGTTTTAAAATCATTAAAATCATGGGCAGGAGTTATCTTAACTAAACCTGTACCAAAATCCTTATCCACACTATCACAAGCCACAAATCTAATTTCATGTCCAGATACTGGAACGATGGCCTTTTTGGTTGCTAAATATTGGTGTTTTTTGTCATCTGGGTGATATGCTATAGCTGTATCTGCAAAAATAGTTTCAGGTCTTGTTGTTGCAATTGTAATAGCATCTTCTGAGTCTTTTATTTGATAACTTAAGTAATATAGTTTACCTAGAACTTCTTTATTAATTACCTCTAAATCTGATACTGCAGTTTGTAGTTTCGGATCCCAGTTAGCTAGTTTATTACCTCTATAAATTAGTCCATCTTTGTATAATTTTACAAAAGCTTCGCTAACTGATTCAGAACTTTCTTTATCTAATGTAAATCTTGATTTAGACCAGGCTAAAGAAGAACCTAAATACTTAATTTGATTTATTATTTTTTCTTTTGTAATTTTGGTCCAATCTTGTACTTTAGAAATAAATTTTTCTCTACCTAGGTTTTCTTTGGTCAAACCCTCATTTGCAATATTTCTTTCAACTACCATTTGAGTGGCTATACCTGCATGATCTAGTCCTGGCTGCCATAATGTCTTAAAGCCTTTCATTTTATTGTAACGAATTAATGCATCCATTAATGTATATTGAAATCCATGCCCCATATGTAATGTTCCCGTAACATTTGGTGGTGGAAGTAAAATTGTATATGGACTTTTATTGCCTACTGGCAAATTTGAGTTTTTTTCCCACACTTGACGCCATTTATCTTCTATAATTGAAGGAGAGTAATTTTTGTCTAAGTTCATTATATGTCCTCTTTGGTTATGTTAAAGTTATTTAATTTGTAGCTTTTGTATTTATCCCTAGAAATAGCTTTTAACTTTTCATCAAAAAAAACAAATTCAATAACATTGTTATGTTTTAAAACAGGATCTTTAAGTAAATTAATAACGCCGTAATAATCCCTTACATTTTTGTATTCTTCACTTAAAACAATTGGAGAGGTTTCATCTTTGTGAGGTAAAAAACTTAAGGTTTTAGCAGTCCATAATCCATCAGATAATGATGTTTTATTTTCAGTTAAGATTAACCATTTATTATCTAAAGACCATTTTGTTTCTAAATAATTTATAAGAAGTTTGGCTATTTCATTTTCCCTTGACACTTTGGATATTATAAATTTAACGTTGCCCATTTGACTCTTGTGTATGATAATCTTAATTAGTTTCTTTTTTATAAAACTGTAAAACCTATGATAGTTAATAAACATTTCAAAAAAGAGCTTACTTACAATACCGTTTCTATAACTTTGGTTTTACTAGTAACTCTTATTTTATACGCCTTTATCCGGTATGTTAAGTATATTATTGAAGGCAAAATCCCTATGGGGTACATTTTTGAGTTAATAGGGCTTGAGTTACCTAATACTTTGGGACTTTTATTATGTGCAGGGCTTTCCTTAGGACTAATAGTAACTATATCAAGAATGCATGCACAAAAAGAACTTATTATATGGTTAACTTCTGGAGTTAGCATAAAAAAAATGTTACTCATTTTTTTAAGACACATATTATTATTTTGTTTTATAATAGGAATCTTATCAATGTGGCTTGCCCCACACAGTTTAACAAGACTCCATCACATAAAAAGTAAACTTTCATCCAGTATTTTATCTTCTTTTATTGTTCCTGGACAATTTAGTAAGCTTGGACAGACCAATCAGGTATTATTTGCAGAAGATAATAAAAAAGATAATACAGTTAGTGTTTTTGTTGCAGATATAGATAAAAACAAATTAAATACAATCATTACCGCTAAATCTATAAAAGTAGAAGAAAAAAAAGATATTGCAATTTTGAATATCAATAAGGGTAATTTATATAATTTTAAAGATAATGAACTGATTAACATATCCTTTGATACCATTGAAAAAGGGCTACCTTTACTTGGTGATAACTCTATGAGTTTAATTAAAAGCCAATCTTTTTATCAGCTTTTCATCAACAACAAACTATCTAAAAATGAACGTTTTGCTGAAATACATTGGCGTATATCTCAACCGATTTGTGCATTTTTACTCGCGTTTATAGCATTTGGATTAGCTATAAGCTTTGGTAAAAACAAATACTATTTGATTTTACCATCTATGCTTTTATTCATGGTTTATTACAATCTATTAATGCTTAGCAGGCATCTAACTCAAACAGGACAAATACACCATCTAATAGGAAGCATGTGGGTACATATAATATTTCTAGCTTTAGCCTTTTTACTAAATATAAAAAAATATAAATATGCTAGGTAAAAATTTAATTGAAAAATATATTAATAAAAGCTTACTAAAAACATTTTTAGCCTTTTTTTTATTATTCGCTATTTTGTTTTTGGTTTTTACTTTTGTAAAAGAAGTAGGGCGCATTACTAAAACTTATCAATTTATAGACACCATTTATCATACTTTTTTAATGCTACCAAGCAGATTAATTGAGGTAGTGCCTATTATATTTTTACTATCTTGCATTATCAGCCTAGGGGCTAAAGCAAGCTCTAATGAACTAGTTATTATGCAAACTAGTGGTTTTTCAGTATCTAGAGTGTGTTATATTTTTGCTAAATTTGCCATCATAGCTAGTTTTATTATCAGTTTGATGCAAGAAACCTTTATTACAGATATGCGGCATTACGCAGAAAATTATAAAATAGGGAAGTTATCAAATAATAACACCATAGTAACTAAATCAGGGTTTTGGACCAAATCAAAAAATCAGTATATTTACATAGATAAATTAAATAAAAGAAAGCTACAAAATATAAAGATCTTCTATATTGAAAATGGAGAACTAGCTAAATTAGTTGAGGCTAAAAGCGCAAAAATTGTTACCGCAAAAATTCTAGGTAAAAATGTAACCACTACATTATTTGCTAAAGAAAAAAATACTAAAACCTTTTCTAAGTTTGAAGATTTGAACATAAATTTGCAAATAGAAAACTTGCAGATAGATAGTTCTGATGCAAAAAATATGACTATATTGCAGCAAGCTAGATATATTTTTGATGAAACAAATTACCTTAGTAAACAAAGCCATATTTTTTATTTCACTAGTAATGTCTTAAGACCAATTAGTATGATTATTATGGTTTTAATAGCAGTTCCCTTAATCACAGGTCCTCTACGTAAATCTAGTATTGGAAATAGAATAATAGCTGGTACGGTAGTAGGTATCGCTTATTACTTTATAACAACAATTTTAGGTCCAGTTAGTATGGTACTAAATATTAATCCAGTATTTGCTGTATTGGTGCCAATGCTACTTTTTGGGACTATAGCTTTTTATTATGTAAGAAAATATGCATAGCGTGACCACATTAAGATTTGCTATACTAAAAAAATTGAAATTTTAGTGAGTTTAAATGAACAAATTAAACAGTAAACCCTTTTACCCATGGTTAGTTTGGGCTTTAGGCGTAAGTTTTTTCTTTTTTGTATATATAATAAGAACTTCACCTAGCGTTATGCAGGCACTTTTAATGAGCGATCTTAATCTAAGTGTCGTTGAGTTTGGCTTATTGGCAACTTATTTCTATATACCCTACTCCTTAATGCAGATTCCTGTTGGTATCATTGTTGACAAATATGGACCGTACCTTTTATTAGTTTTTGCTGCTTTTTCCATTGGGGTAGCATGTTTGCTGTTTTCATTTGTGCAAGGCATTTCACTTGCCATAATCTCTAGAGTTATAATTGGTATAGCTGCTTCATTTGCTTTTGTTGGCGCTATTAGACTTGCTGCTACATGGCACTCAAAAGAAAAAATGGGCATTATTGTGGGAATGACACAATCAGTTGGAATGGTAGGTGCCATCTTCACAACCCCATTAGCATACGCTTTACAAACAGTTTCATGGAGAAGCGCTTTTATATTTTTTGCTTTTTTGATGATAGTATTATCTATTTTGCTATACTTTTTTGCCTACCCAAAACCTGGTGTTAAGGTGCAAGAAAAAGAACCCACACCAATTATGGAAAGCTTAAAAATTGTTCTATCACACCCAATGACTTGGGTAAACGCGGTTTTTGTTGGGATATTTTTCAACTTTTCAACCGCTTTTGGTGAAAATTGGGGGGTGTCATTTTTAAACCAAGCTTATGGTATGCCTAATCATATAGCTGCATTTTATAAAAATTTAGTGTTTTTTGGTTGGATTGTAGGTGGACCATTTTTAGGTTGGCTATCTGATAAAATAAAAAAACGTAAAGCAGTTATGATACCTGCTTATATTTTAATGTCTGTATGTTATTTTGTGCTTATGTATGTGCCAAATTTAAGTAATCTAAGTCTTGGTGTATTAATCTTTTTGACCGGAATTGGTAGTTCTGGTGCCGCTATTTGTTACACATATTCTACTGAAATATTGCCTGAAAAAGTTGCAGGTACAGCTTTATCAATATCAAATATGGCGTCAATCTTGGTAGGGACAGTTTTTGTACCAATCATAGGAAACATTTTAGTTACAAAGGTACCAAGTAAGGTTTTAAATGGTATTCCTTATTATGATTTGCCAGCTTTCCAAGCTGCCTTTATGCCTATTACAGTTAGTATTGTACTTGGAATATTTTTTGGATTAGTACTTAAAGAAAAAACAGCTAAATAAGCAAAGTTAATAGAGGTAAAAATTGAGAAAAATCATCATAACATCGCTAATATTCTTAATTATACCAATAACAACTTTAGTCGTTATTGATCATTTAATTAATAAGCAAATTAGTTATATCAAAAATAACTTAAATTATGGTGTATTTGAAGTAAATAGAGTTGGGTTATTTAAGAAAAATTTATCTATTATAACTTCAGGATATAGCAGCTCCGCAAGACTTAACATAGGTATTGAGTATTTGTTTACCAAAAAAGAACCAGTTAACTTTTCATATAGTATTAAAGGCTCAGCTTTTATAAAAAATAACTTTTTTTCTATCAGTGAAAATACGTTAAAAGTTGATTTAGCTGAAAATAAAATTAACTTTGCTGATGATTTTAGTATTAAGTTTTATCCAATTACCAACACAAAAAACAAACTTTTTGAAATAAAAGCTGAAGATTTATCTATAAAACTTGAAGGAAAAAATATTTCAAAATTTGAGCAAAAAAATGATTTGTTATCATTTAATGCCAAAAAAGTTATATACGAATTCTCCGGAAAAGAAATAACTATGAGTGACTTAGGTGTTTCTATAAATTCTAATTTAGATGATGAAAGCTTTAATTTATTAACTTCTTTAAAAATTGATAAACTGCTTTTAAAGGGTTTTGATAATAAATTTAATTCTAATATATTAATTAACGAGATGGCTTTTGATATCAGAGCTACATTAGAGAATAATCAATTTATTATTAACTCATCTTTGAATGCTGATTCTATTAATGGGGATTACTTTTTTTTCGGTCCTTTTGGATTTAAATTAAACACAGACCTGATTGATATAAATGCTAAATCATTGTTAAATGATTTTAATCAGGACTCAAAAGAGAAAAATAATAGTAGCAAAATAGTCTCTTTGGCTTACTTTTTATATAATCAATTACTTTATAAGACCAAAACAAAAGCTAAAGTGACTTTTGAGTCTTACTTAGAAAAAGATAATAAAACTTATGTTGATTTAAATTTAGAGACTAAAAATATTATAGAATTTGGTGTTTCTAAAGATTATCAAACCAAGCTAAAAGGACAAATAGACAAACTCTATATTGATAGTCTGAGTTCAGAGATTAAAAATAATATATTAGATGCCTTAATGTTACTTAAACTTAACGTTAATTCACACAATAAAAGTAAAGTAGCAGTTGATAACTTCGATGATATTTTAAATGTAAACGAGAGCAAAAACTACGAGTTTAATTTTGAGACAATTAATTAACATAAAAAATCTGTTTCTTTATAACATTGGTTTATAAAATTTAGCGTTTAAAAGCCTATTTTTGCAAAGCTTAATTGATTCTTTATACTATACTTTTAACGTGGCCAATATTGCCTATTATTTATACCGGAGTTGAAATTGTTAAAATATATATCTTCCTTACTTGCTATTTTTATAGCTGCAATTTTTATTTTCTTAAGCTATATTTCAAACAAAATTGAAAAGAATATTGTATCTCAACTTAATAGGCTCGAAATACAAGGTTATATTAGCAATATAGATTTAGAGTATAAAAAAGGCCTATTTAATTCAAGTTACTCTTTAGATTTTAAAAGTAAATACGACACAATTGAAAATACTTTTAGTTTAAATGGTAAAATCCAAACAGTTGCTTTGCATGATATGAATTTGGTGTTGGCAAAAAGTAATTCTAATATAAATATAAGTAATAGAATAAATGGTCAATTAAATTCTTTTAAATCATACTCTTCAGATTTAGTTATGAAAATCTCTATAGATGCTTTTGAGATAAAAAATCTACAGTCATTTAGTATTAAAGCTGATGAAATTTACATTGATTTGAAAATAGATGTTCTTAGTGAAATTTTTAATACCAGCGATATATCCTTGATAAGCATTAATACTAATACATTTGCTCTAAAAAGAGATGGAAAACTTAGGTTTGAAACTAAAATTAAAGATTTGTTTTTAAATCAAGAAATAATTAAAGGCGACAATGGACATATTTCAAATTTAAATATAATTATTGATAGTTTTAATGCATTCAACAATGATGATAGCTTAGACTTTATTAAGCTTGATGAGTTAGTTATAAACAATAGTTTACTTAAAGATTTTAAAGACAAAAAAATAAACCAAAATATAGGATTCATTGTAGATAAGATAACTTTCGGTGATAATAAACCTGGAGCAGCAAATTTATATGCAAATATTGAAGTTGGCGGTGAAAACAGTTACGAAGAAATTAGTAAAATATTCAATATTAATATTTTAAAAGATGTTCACAAAATAATTTCTTTCAGCGATGAAAAACTAGAAAATGAAATAAGAAAATTATTTGAAATTTTCATGAAAAGTGACTGTAAATTTGATATAGAAACTGACATGGACTTTTTAGATGGTTTTAATCATAAGTCATCCATTTCTAGTTCTTTTGATGAAAAACTTATAAATACTTCTGCTAAAATTTACTTAAAAACTCAACCGTCACTCTTAGACCTAATTAATACGTTAACATATGGTTTATTTGTAAGACTGTTTTTAGACCCAAATAATGTGGACAATCCAAAGTTGCCAGTTGATTGGTCTAAATACTTAGAGTTTAAAGATGGAATGTATATACTTAACCTATCTAAGTAAATTCTTAAGAGCTTATTAGTTTGGCTACTTAAGGCTTTGAGATAGAATGTATCTTAAATTTTGTAATTAAATTATAAATAACATAAAGGGTCTTTTAAGGCCCTTTTTTAGTTTCTTAATTAAATAAAGACATTTTTATGAGAGCAATAAGTACAGTTTGGCTTTTAAATACGCCCCTAAGTAGCTATTTTATAAAAGATGTATTATCATGATTTTTGATTAATTAGTACGATAAGTTACTTTAAAGGAAATTATGATAAACAAGAATAGCCTTATTTATAAATTAAAATTTTGGCCTTTGTTTTTAACACAGTTCTTAAGTGTTTTAAATGAAACTTTCTTAAGGCAGTTTGTTGTATTCGGGCTTACCTATTCTATTATAACATCTGAAGTTATGCCTGCTTATCTTCTTTCCACCATAGCTTTTGCTTTATTTAATATTCCAAGTGCTTTATTTTTTATTATTGCTGGATTTATTACTGATAAGTTTGATAAAGATAAGATTATTAGAAATCTTAAAAAAATTGAATTTTTGATAATGGTTATTGGCTGTGTTGGCTTAATAACCAATTCAGTTGTTATCTTATTTATAGTTATTTTTTTGTTGGGTTGCCAAAACGCTATGATGGGTGTTGTAAAGTATGCCATCATGCCACAACATCTAAAAGAAGAAGAGCTTATTTTTGGTAATAGTCTTTTAAGCGCTGGTCACTTCTTATCAATTTTATTAGCAAATTTATTTGCATCTACCATGGTAGGCATACCAAAATCTGGCATCATAGTAACTATGATAGTTGTTTTAATATTGTCTTTTTTGGGTATTTTAGCTTCAAGAAAGATACCTTTGGCTATAGCAAAAGATCCTGAATTAAAATTTAATTATAATTTCTTAAAAGATGCTAGTAAAATTTTTGTTTATTGTTATAACCATCCTAAGGGCATTTTATTAACACTAGGTGGAATTGCCTGGTTTTATTTTGTATCCAGCGTTTTTATGTCCCAAATACAAAATTTTGTAAAATTCACTTTAAATGCTAATACAAGTGTATTGACTACGTTTTATCTAGTATTTTCTATTGGTGTTGCATGCGGCTCTATATTCAATAGTTATTTATTAAAAAATAGACCTTCTACAATCTATGTTCCATTAGCTTCCTTATTAATATCATTTTTTATATTTGATATTACTTATTCATCTAAGTTTTTTTACGAGAATCCATCCGTATTAATGTTAAGTTTTAATGATTTCTTTTCTACTTTTTATGGAATTAGAATCATATTAGATATGTTTTTTTTGGCCATAAGTGCTGGTTTATTTGTAGTGCCTTTAAATATAATGATACAGGTCTTAGCAGACTCTGTGAAACTTGGAAGGGTATTATCTGTTAGTACGTTCTTAACAGCAGTTGCAATGTGTCTATCTTCATTATTTTGTTATGTTTTGCTTGTAAATGAATTTAAAATAGTTGATATATTTTATGCCACAGCGGTACTTAATTTACTTATCTCAATTTATATTTGTAGATTATTACCAGATAAACTTGTTAAAAGTTTTTTACAAGTTTTATTAAAGTTTTTATACAAAGTTAATGTTAAAGGTCTATCAAACTATACTAGTGTTGGTAAAAAATCAGTTATCGTATGTAACCATGTTTCTTACTTAGATGCTTTGATTTTAGCAGCGTTTTTGCCAGGACGTCCTATATTTGCAATGAATACAAATATTGCTAATAAATGGTGGGTTAAGCCATGGATGAATTTTGCTGAAATTTATAAAATCGATTCTACTAACACCTTTTCCATGAAAGAAATGATTTCTAGAGTAAAATCTGGTAAACATTTGGTAATATTTCCAGAAGGTAGACTAACCGAGACTGGTAGCCTTATGAAGATCTATGAAGGGCCAGGTATGATAGCTTATAAAGCTGATGCGCCTATTGTTCCTATTAGATTGGATGGTCTACAACATACTCCTTTTTCTAGATTAAGAGGCAAGGTTCCTGCGCTTAATTTCCCAAGAGTATCTATGACAATTTTAGAACCCTTTAAAATAGAATTAGATGAAAATTTATCGAGTAGAAAGCAAAGGGATATAGCAAGTAAAAAGCTATTTCATTTAATGGAGCATATGGCTTATGACACTGATGACAAAAATCAGACAATTTACGAGGCATTACTAAAATCTCAATATGTTAATGGTGATAAATTTCCAGCTTGCGAAGACATACAGTGGAGCCCTTTAACTGTTAAGAAGCTGATTCGTTCATCTGTTGTTCTTGGCAGAAAAATAGCTGAACTTACAAAAGCTAAAGATTCATTAGGTTTAATGCTACCTAATTCTTTAGGTGGGGTAGTTACTTATTTTTCAATGCTTGCATATGCCAGAGTTCCGGCAATGATAAATTATACTCAAGGAGCTCTTACCATATTAAAAGCTTGTGAAGCCTCAAAAGTAACTAAGATTTTCACCTCACGTAGATTTATTAAATTAGGTGAGTTTGAAGATTTGATTGCTAAGCTTGAAGATAAAATAGAAATTATTTACTTAGAAGATTTAAAAGATAAAATTAATTTTTTTGATAAAATGGTTGGCTTATTTAGTAACCCTCAAAGAATTCATGAAAAATTTAAAGTGAATCCAAACGAAGCTGCTACTATTTTATTTACGTCAGGTACGGAAAATGCGCCTAAGGGAGTTGTATTAAGTCATCGTAACATAATGTCTAATGTTATTCAGATGTGTTCTAGAATAGATTTTAATAATAAAGATACAATGTTTAACGCATTACCTATGTTTCACTCATTTGGTTTGATATGTGGAACTATATTGCCTATTTTAAGTGGGGTTAAGTTATTTTTATACCCAAGTCCTTTGCATTATAAACTTGTACCTGAAATGATTTATGGGAGTAACGCAACCATCTTATTTGGAACCGATTCATTCTTAAATGGTTATGCTAAAATGGCTCATCCTTATGATTTTCATCAAGTAAGATATATTTTTGCAGGAGCAGAAAGAGTAAAACCTCAGACACGTCAAAAATATATTGAGCAATTTGGGGTTAGAATCTTTGAAGGTTATGGAACAACAGAAACAGCACCAGTAATTTCAGTTAACTCTGCTATTGAATTTAAAAACGATACAGTTGGTAGATTCTTACCTGGAATAAGCTACAAAATAGAAGAGGTTTCTGGTATTGCCGAGGGTGGTAGATTACACGTAAAAGGGCCTAATGTGATGTTGGGTTATTACTTAGATTCAAATCCAGGAAAACTTGTAGAGCCTAAAGATGGTTGGCATGACACAGGTGACATTGTAAGTGTTGATGAAGATAACTTTATCACAATAAAAGGTAGAGCCAAGCGTTTTGCAAAAATAGCAGGTGAAATGGTCTCTTTAACATTAGTTGAAAAAATAGCTTTTGAAGTTGACAGTGTTGACCATCATGCTGCTGTTGCTATTGACGATGACCTTAATGGAGAAATGATTGTACTTATTACAACAAATTCTAAGCTTAACAAACAAGATATTCAGAAATACATTAAAGAACATGATATAAGCGATTTACACGTACCAAAAGCAATCAAACATATTTCAGAGATGCTTTTGTTAGGAACGGGTAAAATTGATTATGTTGGGCTTAATAAGTGGGCTAAAGATAACACTAAGTAAGTTTGAACTGGTTAGTAAGATTTATGCCTTTTGATTTAATTAAATGGCATAAACTTAGTTAATATCTCTTCTTTAAGCATAAAGCTAAAATTATTGATATAAAACATATAATAGGAAAACATGTTAAGGCTTTTTGATAATGTATGGTTTTATAAACTACAAAAGCATTTTTTGCTATCACTTCTTGGCTATCTAAAACATGTGCTATTAGTGGCTGTACAACAGGAGCTCCTGCTATAAAGCAAAGCATGTTAGCAAATCCCATAGCACTACCTCTAACTTCATCTTCACACCTTTCTTTTATGTAAGCAAAGGGTAGCATGTATGAACCTAAAGAAAATCCAAATACAAATAGTAACAAAAGCATATTAGTTAAATCTGCTGGTGGATAATAGATGAAAATAATAGACAAAATAGAGCTAATAATTGAACATACCACCATTGTGTATTTACGTTCTTTTATTTTGTCTGATAATCTACAAATAGCAATAATACCAAAAGAAGCTCCAACTAAAATCATAATACTAGCCAATGCAGCTTTTATATTACTACATACATATAAAGACTTTACGTAAGGTATTATCCAAATGGGTGCTAAGACTGATATTGGTACAAATAATAAGCCAGAATAAACTCCAGCAAACCATAAGTCTTTTCTAACTAGAATTTTCTTAACCTTACGGATTAAATCTTTAGTATCAATATGTTCATCATTAACTTTATCATTTTTTAAGAAACCCAGATTTAAGCTAATTAAAATTACTCCAAACCCAACACAAATTACTTTCACGGCGTTTAATGAAATAACGTTGCCAGTTAAACCTTCTGCAAATATTACAGCAATAGCTAAACCAATTAATGAAATTGTTTCGAGTATACCTATAACACTTGCAAATCTATATTTAGAAACCACATCAGCAACAACAGCATAAGATAAAGCTACAGCAGGTGCATTAACAAGACCAAGTGCAATTCGAGAAATAGTACCTAGATAAAAGTTTTTACTATTTAAAAAAACAAGCATCAAAATTACACTTAATACTGTTATAACTAGCATGAAGTTTTTTTTTGGCAATTTATCCACAACAAAACCAGCAGGGATTTGCATTAATACATAAGTATAATAATAGCTTATACTTAAAAAGCTAAAGCTTACTAAGCTAACAGAGTAATTATGCATTAGGAGGTTAGTTAATAAACCAGGAGATATTTGTAGGCATAACTGAAAAGTTATGAATAAACTCATAAGAGTTACAATGTAATTAGTATTTTTTATTTTATTCATCAGCGGTTAACTTAAGATATTTTTGTTTCAAGGAGGCTTTTGTTTCTACAAAATTTTCATCTTGAAAGATACAGTCTACAGGGCAAAGCTTTTCACATTGTGGTACTTCATAATGGCCCACGCATTCGGTACATTTATTAGGTTTTATGTGATAGTGTTCATCTTGGAAATAAATAGCTTGATTGGGGCATGCGTCCTCGCATACATCACAATTAATGCACTCATCTGTGATTTTAAGAGCCACTATAAAACTCTGTTAAGCAATGGGCCACATTACCAGAAACCAATTTATCTAAAGAGCCTCCAAGTTTTGCTACTTGATGTACCAGACTAGATGAAATAAAAGCGGCTTCTAGATTTGTGGTTAAAAAAACTGTTTGGATATTTTTATCTAAAATATAATTGGTTTGAGCTATTTGTTGTTCGTAATTAAAATCATCTCCACTTCTTAAGCCTCTAATGATAACTTTACAATTATTATCTTTTGCAAAATTTACTAAAAGACCAGAAAAGCTTTTAACTAAAACATTTTTGGGAGCATTAATACTAGATACAAGCTGTATTCTTTTATCTAAACTTAATTTAGTTTTTTTTTCAGTATCTTTTGCAACTGCTATAATTACTAAATCAAATATTTTACAAGCTTTACTAAGGACAGTTTCATGACCTTTAGTGATTGGGTCAAAAGTGCCTGGGTAAATTGCTATTGTTTGTGACATTATTTCTCGCTGTATTTGGTGTTTAGTTTAGTAGTAATTTTTGTAAAAATAAAACAAAATTAGATAAAGTACTTAAAAAACTTAAAAAGTTGACTTTTTATCTAAAGTCAGCAAAAATATGTCTTAATTGGGGTGT
>Ga0136599_1000006_pt1 | contig 106819 bp, 99 predicted proteins | sample AntRauMFilla2697_FD_104635 | JGI IMG/M metagenome (GOLD analysis project Ga0136599, IMG submission 104635) | Saline lake microbial communities from Rauer Islands, Antarctica - Metagenome Filla 2 #697 | ecosystem: Environmental > Aquatic > Non-marine Saline and Alkaline > Saline | place... | reverse complement strand
CAGGGGGACGATGTCGTGATCAATCTGCCACGCGGTGACATCACGCTGGTCGATATAGCTCTCAGCGATCTGGATGCCGACCACTTCTTGTTCGGCTGATTGTGTCAGTCACCCCCGAACAGATCACGGGTGAACACTTTGTCAGCCACATCGGTCAGATCACCTGTCAGCCGGTTGGCCATGATAATGTCAGCCTCGGCCTTGAACGCTTCCAGATCGCGGATGACGCGGGAGTTGAAGAACAGCTCTTCTTCCATCGCAGGCTCGAAGACGATGACCTCGATTCCCTTGGCCTTAATCCGCTTCATGATCCCCTGCACCGAGGATTGACGGAAGTTGTCCGAACCCGCCTTCATCACCAGCCGGTGTACGCCCACCACGCGAGGGCGCCGCGCGATGATCTGCTCGGCCAGAAAGTCCTTGCGCGTGTGATTGGCATCCACGATCGCCCGAATGAGGTTTTGCGGCACTTCCGAATAATTGGCGAGCAGCTGCTTGGTGTCCTTGGGCAGGCAATAGCCGCCATAGCCAAAGGATGGATTATTGTAATGCGCGCCGATGCGCGGATCGAGAGAGATGCCTTCAATGATCTGGCGGCTGTCCACACCGCGCGACATGGCATAGCTGTCCAGCTCGTTAAAGAAAGCCACCCGCATCGCCAGATAGGTATTGGCAAAGAGCTTGATCGCCTCGGCCTCGGACGGATCTGTAAACTTCACGGGAATACCGGTTGCAATGGCACCCTGCATCAGCAGATGCGCAAAGCTGTGTGCGGCGTCCGTGGTGGCGCCTACAATAATCCGGCTGGGATACAGATTGTCATAAAGCGCGCGCCCCTCGCGCAAAAATTCAGGGCTGAACATGATGTTGTCACTGTCCAGATCAAACCGGAGCCGCTCGACAAAGCCGACAGGTATGGTCGACTTGATCACAATCTGCGCGTCCTCATTAGCCTCCAGCGCCCGCGCGACTACAGATTCCACACTGGAGGTGTCGAAATAATTTGTCTTCTCGTCGTAGTTTGTAGGCGTCGCCACGATGATGAAATCAGCCTCCGCAAACGCCACGAGGCTATCGGTGGTGGCAGTCAGATCCAGATCGCGGGTTGCGAGGTAGTCGGCAATATCAGGGTCTATAATGGGACTTTTGCGGGCATTGACCAGATCCACGCGGGATTGGTCGATGTCCACCGCCACGACAGTGTTGTGCTGGGCCAGCAACACAGCATTGGACAGCCCGACATAGCCAAGCCCTGCAACTGCGATTTTCATGCCGGCTGCTCCTCAGAACGTCTGATCATAATCACCGACACCGGGTTCGGTGCGGATCACATCATCCACCGCCTTGAAGATCGCGCGCAACTCTTCCTCGCTCTCAGAGCTTTCGCAGACCACCACCAGATTGGGCGTGTTCGACGAGGCCCGCACCAGCCCCCATGAGCCATTGTCGAGGATTACCCGCGCGCCGTTCACCGTGACCACCTGCGCCACTTTGCGGCCTGCAAATTCGGTCACATTCTCTAGTTTAGAGACGATGCGCGCGAGAATATCGTATTTTTCTTCATCCGCCGCATAGGGTGACAGCGTCGGCATCGCATAGGTCAGCGGCAGCGCGCGGCGTAGATCGGACATGGACATATCGGGGTTGCGGTCCATCAGCTTGCAGATTTCGACCGCGACGCGCATGCCGCAATCGTATCCGCGCCCGATAGGCTCCGCCAGAAAGTAGTGGCCGGACTTTTCGAAACCTGCCAGCGCACCCAACTCCTTGACGCGCCGCTTCATGTGAGAGTGGCCAGTTTTCCAGTAATCCGCCGTCACACCGTTTGCGATCAGTACAGGGTCAGATGCATAAAGGCCGGTGGATTTTACATCCGCCACGAAGGTGCTGTTCGGATAGATCTTGGACAGATCGCGCGCCATGATCACGCCGACCTTATCGGCAAAAATCTCCTCGCCCTCGTCATCGACCACACCGCAGCGGTCGCCGTCGCCATCAAACCCCAGCGCGAAATCGGCGCCCGATGCCTTCACCGATGCGCTCATATCATGCAGCATCTCCATTGCTTCTGGGTTCGGGTTGTAATGCGGGAAGGTATAGTCGAGCGCGTTATGGCTCTCGACCACCTCGACGCCCATGCGCGCGAAGAGCTCCGGCGCGAAGGCCGACGCGGTGCCATTGCCCGTTGCGCACACCACCTTGAGCTTGCGGGTCATTTTGAAATCGCCCACCAGGTCATCAAGATAGGCCTCGCGCACACCCTCGATGAATTCGTATTTGCCGCCCTCGCGCGCGACACCTTTGCCGTTCAACACGATATCACGCAGCTCGTTCATCTCATCTGGGCCGTGGGTCAGCGGGCGCTCGAAGCCCATCTTGACGCCGGTCCAGCCATTGGGATTGTGGCTCGCCGTGACCATGGCTACCGCGGGCGCGTCCAAATGGAACTGCGCGAAATAGGCCATGGGCGACAGAGCCGGGCCGATGTCCTTGACGTGGATCCCGGCCTGCATCAGGCCCAGCATTAGCGCGTTTTTGATCGACAGAGAATAGTCGCGGTAATCATTGCCGACGGCGATCACGGGCTCGATCCCGCGCAGGTGCATTTGTGTACCAAGGCCCAGACCGAGTGCAGTAATACCGGGCAGGTTGATCGCCTCGGGGTACTGCCAGCGCGCGTCGTATTCCCGAAACCCCGTAGGCGCAATCATAGGGTCGCGCAGGAATTCCCAAGTGTTGGGGGTGACGGTTGCAAGCGGCTTGGAGGCTGTATGGGTCATAGGTGCTCTTATGATCTGAGGTCTAATGGAGTGTGTGATAGTCGTATTATGCGCCCGCTACAATCATCATGCGGCACGACACCTTGCTCGTGGATGCCTAAAATGGCATCAGGGCGCTACCGCGTTCCTCTGAGTAAAAAGAAGCAGGCCCATGAATAAAAACGTTCTCGTCGTCGGGGGTGCCGGTTATATCGGATCTCACACAACACTGGCATTGCAGGAAGCGGGATACCGCGCGGTGGTCTATGACAATTTTTCGTCGGGTCACCGCGATGCCTGTTTCGGCGCGGAGCTAGTGGAGGGCGATCTGGCCGATACGGCGCTGTTGACCAAAACCATGCGCGATTTTGACATCGGCAGCGTGATCCATTTCGCCGCCCTCATCGAGGCGGGCCAGTCAGTAGTCACGCCTTTGCCGTTCTTCCACAACAATGTCGGCGGCACGCTGTCTTTGCTCGATGCGATGAACGCGGCGGGGTTGGTGCGGCTGGTGTTTTCCTCCACTGCCGCCGTCTACGGCAATCAGACTCATGTGCCGCTGCTGTCCGAGGATCTGGCCCGCCAGCCAATCAACCCCTATGGCGACAGTAAGGAAATGGTCGAGACGGTTCTAGAATCCTGCGTTGGCGCGCACGGGCTACAGGCGATCGCGCTGCGCTATTTCAATGCCTGCGGCGCCGATCCACAGTGCCGTACCGGAGAGCGGCACGACCCGGAAACCCATCTGATACCGCTGATCCTTCAGGCTGCCGCAGGCACCCGCGACCAGATCAAGATCTATGGCACCGACTACGACACCCCCGATGGCACCTGCATCCGCGACTATATCCACGTCAGCGATCTGGCCTCGGGGCATGTTGCCGCCGTGAGTCATCTGCTCTCGCAGGATGCGGCCGGAGTGACCCCCATCAATCTGGGCACAGGCACGGGACAAAGCGTGCGGCAGGTCATAGACGCAGTCAAACGCGTCTCGGGGTGCGATTTTGCAGTGAATGAAGATCCCCGCCGTCCCGGAGACCCCGCTACACTGGTCGCCGATGTTCAGCGCGCACGCAGTCTGCTCGGGTGGCAGGCGGTGCATAGCGACCTGGAAACGATCGTGCGCGATGCGTGGAACTTTGCCCAAAGCAATACCTAGAGTGCGACGCCCCTGTTTAATCACTTTCATACAGCTGGTTTTCCATATCAACGGTATCGCCCAGTCGGCGCTTTGTTCCCCAGATAAGGCAAAGAGACCTTCAATAGGAGAGTACCAGCTGCGCAAGGCTTATACACAACTTTCACCTCAGGAGCGGCGGAAGATTGGGCACTGATGACTGAGATGGCACAGCTTAGGCTGATCCGATATTCGCGGATGTGCCGACACAGTGGCGCGCCTAAAGGGCGACTAGCCAACCGAACAGTTAGTTATATCAATTCAGGTGAAAACAGCGAATCTGTCCTGCATTGAATGACAAAGCACTGTGCAGCAGTGTCGCAAGAACAAAACGATCCATCGCTATGCCTGTTTCACAAATGGCCATTCCGAAAAGCTCCATAATCACCCGCCCGATGATCGGAGCACATGAGCCACCCAACGCCTTCAACAGCCGCTTCAGTTTTTTGAAGGGTCTTTGACGGCGAAAAACGGGACACTTTCGGTGTGTGCCAAAAACGGGCGTTTGTTCAGATGAACTATAACTATCCAACTTGGTCTTGTAACGATCAGACCGAAGCGATAGGCAAATCAGAATTTTGGAAACTGGGCATTACCGAGAGTTGTAGAAATATGGAAACAGACTATTGGAACGGCTATTATTCGGAATGTGGCGACAAATTGATCAGACAGGTTCCGTCTCAGTTTGCCGCGTTTGTTCTGGGTGAGTTGTCTGAGGCCGAGCAAATCGTCGAATTTGGTTGCGGGCTTGGCCGCGACAGTTTTTTCTTCAATGGGTTCGGCTTTGATGTCGTCGGCGTCGATGGCTCTGAGGCAGCAGTGGTGCAGTGCAGGACGCGTGCGAATGGCCGGCCCGGCATATCGTTTCTCAATCGGGATGTGAGTGACGCAGCTTTGGTGTCCGAGATTTCCGGGTTAAGAAAATCCGGCGTTTCCTTAATGCTTTACGCTCGTTTCTTTCTGCATGCGATTGACGAGACCTCGCAGGAAGCATTTCTGATGATGGCCAGCGACGTCTGCAAGCCGAAAGACCGGATGGCCCTAGAATTTCGAACCGATCACGACAAGGATGGCGTTCGCGAAACGGCGACGCATTATCGTCGCTACATCAAGATGGAGGAACTGATCACTGCTGCATCGCAGCACGGGTTCCGCGACGTGTATTCGGTCGAAGGCCGTGGATTTGCCAAGTACAAATCCGATGACGCGGTCGTTGCACGTGTGATTCTGGAAAAGACGTGACTAGTGTCTTCGCGGATCGGATCGCCGCTATAAAGCAGATCAAGGACGACGAATTCGCCGATCTCTACTTTGGAAGCGACGCATCCGAGACAGCGATGCAACTCGACCTCGACGGTCGGATGGTTCAGGTCCTGCGTCTGTCTCTGACAGCGGACGAGGTACTCAATCTCGGCTCGATCCGGATTTATGTGACCGGCAAAGACACGCCACTGCGGCTGACCGGGTCAGCCAATGTAAAGCAAAGTTCAAATTTCTACAAAGATGCAGATACATCCGAACGCGGCCTGCACAATTTTCTCGAAGGGCATGCTGCGGGCGCATCGATCCATACCCGAAAGGAAAAGTCGCCTTGGGTAGAAATCGACCTCGGAGAGTCTTACCAGATAGCCCGGATCATCTTGAACAACCGCGACGACGACTGGGCTGCGCGGGCGTGGACATTGCTGGTTGAAACCGCCGAAGATGATCGGCAGTTCACCCAAATTTACAGCCATTCACAGCGCGAGGCCGAATTTGCCTTGCGGGTTGAGCAGAAAATGGCCGGGTTTGGATCTTGGCCTGAGCCCGATTTACCGGCGTTGCGCTGCCTCGACATGGTGACACTTGCGGTTCTACGCGGCGATTATGCTGCCGCCAAGAACATCCTTGCGACAAAGGATAAGGAAATTGCATCACAGCCTGTCGAGGCAATCAAACACGCGGTCACACAGGACCTGCTCTATGCGAGGGAGCGGTTCTGGACGACGCATGGCATCTTGCGCTCTTTCGCGTTCTGGTCGCACGAAGAAAAGCTGAACTATATCCGCGATTCATGCGCGGTGCTGAACATTGTGCGAGACGTGACAGAAAATGCCTGTTTTGGCTTTGGCTCGGCGCTGGCCTGCCACCGCGACGGCGATCTGATTCCCCATGATGACGACCTCGATATCATCGTTGCATTTCCCAAATCAGAGATTCCGACGGTACCGCACGGACTTAAACACCTCGAAAAGGCTCTTACCCAACGCGGATTAGAGGTATTTGGAGATTATAAATCCCACCTTAAGGTCCGTGAAAAGGGCAAGAAAGAAGTGGATGTCTTCGTTGGCCTGATTGAACCTGAGATGACAGTCAGCTGGTTTCCGGGCCCGCCTGAAGGTCTTCCCGTGGGGGACGTTTTTCCGCCCCGGCAAGCTGAACTTTTGGGCGAACCGTTCGCAATTCCAAAAAACACAGAAACCTATCTAGCGGGAGTATACGGCGCGGATTGGCACATGCCAAAGGCCCGCTGGAGACACGACTGGAGCGCTAAACGTCACAAAAATCTCGAGTGACGTAAACAATAATCCGCTGCCAGCCTTCATTTGTCCAAGGCGTTAATGGCGCTCGTGATGGCACTTTGAAACGCAGCCAGCTCGTCTGCGCTGAAGGCACCAGTAATCTGGCGGTCGCGCTTTACCGCTTCCGGCATAATCGCATCATATACTGCGCGGCCTGCCGGTGTGAGGTGCCATTGCCATTTCTTGGCATCCATACTGCCCTGCTCACGCAGCGCCAGCTTTTTCTTCTCAAGTGACCGAAGGTTCCTGCTTACGCTCATCCGGTCCATCGCGGTGCCTTGGGCAGTGTCCTGACCGGACGTGCCGGGGTTCGACGCCAGCCAGATGATACAGCGCCACTCAGACAGGATGATCCCGTGCGCCCGGCCGACAGAGGCAGGGAAATTCGACGCGATCTTGTTGCCCAGCAGGATCAAGCGGTAGGTCAGCGTGTTGACCGCGTCCGTATCAGCGTCATTTTTCTAGAAAAGCACCCAATCCCAAAGTGAGCGTGGGCCAGACCACGATCGCTGCCAGTAACAGGCACAATGCAAACAGAAAGATCAAGCTTTCCCGGACCACATGCCTGAGCGGCACACCCGCCTGCGCGGCAGTCACGAACAGCAAAATCCCAACGGGCGGCGTCACCAGCCAAATGGAAGAGGCCAGTATCAACACCACGCCCAACCGCACGACGTCGATCCCCGCCAACACGGCCACGGGCGCAATCACCGGCGCCACGGCGACCAACAACGTCACCGGCTCCAGCACCGTGCCAAGCACCAGCAGCATAAGCGCAATCAACCCCAGCAACACGGTCGGGTTTGTCGCCATGCCGCTGAGCAGTCCTGACAGTTCTGCCGAGAGGCCAACGCGGGCCGCGATCCAGACGAAGGCTCCCGAGGCAGCGACGATGATCAGGATCTTTGCCGCGTCCTGCGCCGCGACAGCCAGCGCGCCGATCTTGTTCACAGTGGCCACACCCGTCATGAGCCCGGCGATCACCAGCACGGGCATCAACAGCGCCCAAAAGCTGGAGACCAGCGCACGCAAGATGCGCGACATAGCCGTGCCGGATCGCCAGAAGCACCGATGCCGCCAACAGGAACACACCCATCAGCAAGCCCGGCACAATGCCCGCGATAAACATGTCCGTCACATCCGCAGGCGTGAACATCGTAAAGATCACCATGGGGATCGAGGGCGGGATCATCAGCCCGATGGTGGCCGAGCTGGCCGTGACCGCCGCCGCACAAGCAGGAGAGTAGCCGTCCTGCTTCATCGCGGGGATCATCACGGATCCGACGGCCACCGCATCCGCCACCGCAGAACTGGAGATTCCGGCAAAGACCACCGACGCAGTAATATTGGCGTGCGCCAACCCGCCGCGCACTTGGGAAACGCATGCCCGGCCAGCTCCAGCAACCGCGCACTCATGCCGCCCTCGTTCATAATCGCGCCTACTGCAAAGAAGTAGGCAATGGCACTGAATGCCTGATTGTCTAGCCCCCGCAGGAAAGTCAGTGCCAGCACATCACCGCGCAGGATCGGCGCAAAGGTCCCCGCCGCGAGCCCGATGGCCAGAAACACCGGCACACGCACCAGCATCACGATTATGGTAAAAGCGATCTCGATTATCCCGCGCTCCGGCCCAGAATATTGAGGAGGGCGGCGACCACAAACAGGGCCGTGCCCACCAACAGCGGATAGTACCGGATGTCGGCGCTGACCCCGAGGGCAGGTCAATCAATGAACAGAAACGTCTTCTTGCCCGCCACATAAATGCGGTCAGGATCACCCCTGCTCCGAACGCCAGCACGTCCAACGCCACCGCCAGTCTGCGCTCAGCCTCCGGCGACCGCGTGAACAGCACGACACCCAGATGGCTCCGCTGCAACCACAACAGCGGCAGCCCGCTCCAGGCGAGCGCAAACAACAATAGCCCCGACACCTCACGCCCCCAAGAGATACTGGCCGAAAAAACATAGCGCAGTGCGATCTGGTAGACCTCCAAACAGATCAGCGTTGCCATGCTGAGTGTCACGAGAACCACCAGAAACCGCGCCAGAAGGTGCCGCGACTTGCGCGCAGCAGCAACTGCGACGGGAAAAGTCACAGCCCATTGATCAGCTCGGTTTGGCCAGCGGGCCATGCCTTGCCATCTGTCTCCTCGATCCACGGCATGATGGCGGCGCGGAAGGCGTCGATGTCCGGCTCAGTCACCGTCACGCCGAGACCCTTAAGCTGGGCAAAAGCATCCGTAATCTCGATGTCGAAGATCGCTTTGCCGTCCTCGCCTGCGGTCATAGAGGCCTGGGTCAGCCAGCCTTGCCGCTCCGCAGTCATCTGCGCCCATTTGCCCGGAGACATCCAGACACCGAGGCCGGACAGAATAAAATTGATCGGGCTCAGATGCTTGTTCGCGTCCGCATGGCCGCTGCCTATGAAATCGGTGTTACCGTTGTTTTGTCCGTCAACGACACCCGCCTTGAGCGCGATCAACGACTCCGCTGCACCGATGGGCGCGGAGCTGACCCCCACGCCTCGAAGGCGGCAATCACGAAATGATGCTGTGAGGTGCGGATTTAAGACCTGTGAGATCGTCAGGCGTAGCGACAGGGATGTCCGCCGTGGTCACGATGCGCGGCGGGCGGTCCGCGCACATAGCCAAGATACTTCACCCCCGGGGCCGTTTCCACTGCGCCCATCATCTGTGCAAACAACGCGCCGCCGGCGAACCGCTCGGCCGCAGCCTGATAGCTGGTGTTCGGCAGAGGGACATGCCCCAGTGTCAATGTGATGTCCTGCGCCCAAAGCGGCGTCAGAGCGGTGGCGGACAGCAGCATGCCCGCAGAAATATGGCGCACCCATCTCATGTGTTTCTCCTCACGGCAAAGTCCTCCCGCTTTGATTGCGAGAATGATATTGAAACAAGCTGAATAAAATATGTTACGATTTTTCGAGAGAAATCTGGGAGTATCCTCTTTTGCCACCGCGCCCTGCCCGCGCGCGCTCAGAGGCCTCCCCCGAGAGGACGCACCATAAGCGAGACAAGAAATATCGACCTGCCCGCACTTGGCGAGGGGGTCACTGTTGCGACGGTGGTTGAATGGCTGGTGGCGCCGGGTGGATCTTTTGTGAACGGCGATGTGATCGTCGAGGTCATGACAGACAACGTCGCGATAGAGGTCTAGGCGGAAGAGGACGGCACCCTGACCGAGAGTTTCGTCGCACGCGATGCGTAGGTTGCACCCGGCACGGTTCTGGGCACCTACACACCCGTTGGCAGCACCGCATGAGCCGCAACAATACTGTCCTGTAAGGAATGTACCGCCTCATGAGCATGACCCGCGCGCTGGATCAGATACTGGGCAATTACGATGGCCACTGGCACGGATTGGAGGGCGAAGAAGCGGTGATGGCAGCGGTCTATTACGGATTGCGCGACACCGATGTGGTCGCGCAGCACGACCATGGCGCGGTGACCGCCGCAGTGGCCAAAGGTGCCGACACGCGCTGCCTGATGGCAGAGTTTCTTGGCAAAACCACCGCCTATCACAAAGGGCGCCATCGCTCCGATGTGTGCGGCCCGCCCGAGCACAATCTGAGCGGTCTCTACAGCGGATCACTGGGGCCGCCGCCGGGATACTCCGCAGGCGCGGCACTGGCGGCCAAGCTTGACGGGCGTGGCGATGTTGCCGTGGCGGTTTTTTGGCGACGGCACCTCCAGCCGGGGCGATTGCCATGAGGCGATGAATATGGCTTCGATTCTCAAACTACCGGTCGTGTTCGTGTGCCAAAACAACCAAATCGCCAATTCAACGCCGGTCACCAAAGGCGTCGGCGGCCCAATTGCCGCGCGGGCGGCAGGGTCCGGGATGCCCGGCGTGACCGTGGACAGCAACGATGTGCTGGCCGTGCGCGACGCAATGGATACCGCCGTCGCGCGCGCCCGCGCAGGCGACGGCCCCACCCTGATCGCGGCAGAAACCTACCGCGTGGCCGGCCACTCCTATTCGGACGCGGCGGATTACCGCGATCCGGCTGATATTGCACAGGGGCGGGCCAAAGATCCTGTGGCGCGCTACCGCCGCTATCTGATTGAGCAAGAAGTCATGACCGCCGCCGAGATGGACACCCTCGACCATGAGCTGGTGGCACATGTCGACGATAGCTTTGCCACGGCACAGGCTGATCCGGTACCCACAGCAGAGGCGCTGAACCCTCAAGACGTCTTTGCGAAGAGATAATCCGATGACAAGAATGACGTTTCAACAGGCCACCGTCGCAGCACTGCGCGACGAAATGCTGGCCGATCCGGATGTGTTCATCCTCGGACAGGACATCGGGCAGTTCGGTGGGCCACTGCGCTTCACAGCGGGCCTGTACGATCAATTCGGCGCGGACCGGGTGATCGACATGCCCATGTCCGAAGGGACGATGGCGGGTCTTGCCGTGGGAGCCGCGATGCAGGGCAAGCGGCAAGTCGTCGATCTGCTGTTCGGCGAGTTTCTGGTTCTGGTAATGCAGCAATTTCTGGATGCGGGAGCCATGCACTATTGCTCCGGCGGCTTGCAGTGGGTGCCCATGGTCCTGCGCGTCAAATATGGCATCGGGCCATTTCACGGTCACGCCTATGATCACCATTCCTACCTGCTTGGCGTGGCCGGTATGAAGATCTTTGCCCCCTCGAATGCCGCTGACGCTTATACGATGATGCGCGCCGCCATCCGCGATCCCAACCAGTTCTATTTATGGAGCACATGGCTCTTTATCACGCGGGCAAGTCCGACGTGATCGAAGAGGCACCTGTAGGAGCAGTGGCGGGTACGCAGGTCGTGCGAAACGGTGGGGACGTCACCCTCACAGGCTCTGCGCTGATGCTCAAACGCGCGTTGCGTGCCTCGGAAACACTCGCCGGTGAGGGGATCTCGACAGAGGTGATTGACATGCGCGCAATATATCCCTCGACATGGCGTCCATCAATGATATGGCCGCCCAGCTGGCGGAACATCCCTTCCATGATCTCAAAGCGCCGGTCACGCGGCTGCCCCCCCCCCCCAGATATTCCGTTGCCCTTCGCGCGGGAGCTGGAGGCCGCATACCTGCCGGAAGGAGCCCGCATCTGTGACGCAGTGCGCAAGTTGACAAAATAGTACGCCACCACTTTGAGCCAGCCAAACGTGGATAGGCTAATCCTGTCATTGACGGGAGCCAGATCTTGCAATCTGCGGCATCTCGATCAGCTCCCTCCAGCTGAAAAGTCGGTCCTGCGACAACAGGCCGTCCGGCGCTTCCGACGCAATGAATTCGTCCGGTATCAAGGACTGGAAGGACAGGCGTCGACAATTCTAAGGTTGATGTCGGGACGAAGGGCGAGATATCCAACCGCTCTCCAGCGCCGTAGAAAAATTGCACCCGCGCCAAGCCCCGGGCGGCATGACAATCAAGCAATATGGGCCCGCTTCGCTTTATACATCAATTTCAGAGAAATATGCACGTCGCGCAACAGGGCGATCTTGGCGATACTGGCACTGAAATGCTGGGTCTGTTACAGGTTATTCTGTCAATGTTTCAAACGGGACGTACCTATGAATTCGGCTTTAATACGCTCTTGGCTCTTACGGCCCATTTCGGCTCGGTCCTCACCGCTCCTGCGAATGATCTGCTGGTCAGATCCGCATCGCCCTCGTCCAGCCACTACGATTTCGTCTTTGCCGTTGGTCAATTGATCAATAAGAATGCCGGAGGTGTCAGTGCGACTGTCGTCGAGAACGGTGCGGCGATGAATTGCACCACCGCGACGGACATCAGCGTGCTGAATCTGTCGCCGGAACAGACCGACATGATGGCGCAAACCAACGCGATGGCCAGCCTCAAAAAAGCGAGCCTTGTTGACATGACGCTGCAATTCGGGACGGTCCCTCTGCATCCCGAGGCTGAGCGCTGGCTCTAGGAACAGGGTGTCGAGCTGCCCACAAAGTTCAAGTCCGCAGGCTGCTGAGCCAATGACACTGAAGCGTGCCCGAAAGAGACTTGCGATGCTCGCCGAGGCCTTCATTTTTAAGAGGGTGGCAACCCGGCGGGGCCGCCTGAATTGTGAAGATCGCGCGTGCGATCGAGTGATCTTGCAGACGTTACTCTCATCCCGCCTTTGCTATCCCCCGACATGACCATACCAGTGACGTGGTCGGAAGCACGCGAAGCATTGACCGCCGGACATCTACTGATCATCACGGTACCGTTGTTGCCGCCGGGCTTCGCATTACCGCATCGCGGGCGTTTGGGTCGCATCCGCTGTCACGGTTCATGGCGATTGCGGTGCTGGTTGGCGCGAATTTGTTGCGACGGAAAAATGACAGGGCGCTGGCATGATTAGGCTGCGCATGGGGGCAAATGCGGGTTCTTCCTGCGGGCGGATTGAAGCCACAATCGCGCTGGCCAATCGTGTCAATTTGGATTTTCCGGTATTCGAATGCCTTGCAGAACCGACCATCGCTTTAGCTCAACAAGCATGACTCACGAATCAAATCCAACATCGGGGCCGCTAATCAGCATGCCGTTGCCGATCTGGTCCGCACAATCGCGCAGGATCTGAGGCCGGAACATGTGCCCATCGTCGCTGTGACCGGTCAAGATGAGCGGACTGCGGTGGGTTCCTACACGTTGGAAAAGACGGGCAAACCGTCCATATCTTTGGCCGAGTGGCAAATCCGGCCTTGTTTCTGGCATCTTTTCGGTTGGCAATGCACGGCTGCACTCACCTCGGGCGCGGCGGGCTAATCGACCGGTTCGGAAGGTGTAGCGCACATATCACTGGCGGCCGCTTTGCCGATCCGGCAGTCAAAAGGTACCACTCCTTGCCAACATCGGCGTCCCCCCCTTCGCCGGCGCGACAGGTGATGAAACACGGAAGGTGAGGCGACAAAGGCGATAGATCCGACATTTCGGTTATCGCCTATCATCTTGAAAACGCAGGCCTTCCGCTGCGGCCGGCCCGGTCGAAACCCTAACCTCACGCGCCCTTCGGTTCAAGGTATTTTGGCGAGCGTCAAATTGTTAGAAATGCGCCGCCTCTTGGACGGTGTTGTCGGCAATCGCCGCTTCCTCGGATGGCATAGCGCCCTTGCCCGTAAGCTCTAGGCGAATATTGTCTACAGCTCAATTCTCTGCCCTGAACTCTGCTGGGAACCAGCAGACAGCTATTTTCGGCTCACACCCCTGTCAAAATCTCGCCGTGCGCCCCGGACCCGATTGAAAATAGGCTGGAAAACCCCGGTCGCTTTCGAACAAAAGGTAGGTTAAACGATCATTTGGAACAATACCAAACCGTGACAAGACCGAACGCTGATCAAACACCCTGTGTCTTTGCCACGTCTATCTATTTCTGTCAGCAGCTTTTGATTGGAAAGGGTATATGTAAAACATTGTCCTCGGGGTGTGACGTCGACGGTCACAGACTTATTTGGAAGATCGGACGCAGGGAGGTCGTATAGGTGTCAAAGGCTCACACAGCCATTACCGTTCGGTACAGACTGGAATACTTTTTGATCAGGTCCACCATCGCGGTGATGCGCCTGCTTCCGTTTCGCCAGCGCAGTGCGTTTATGGCCTGGGGCATGGCGCGGGTGGTCGCACCTCTGGTCGGCTATCGGAAACGGGTGCGCGACAACCTCGATCTCATTTTGCCTGATATGGACCCCGCCAAACGAGACGCTCTGACGGTCGAAGTCAATCGCAACGTGGGGCGCACAATCTGCGAGCTTTTCTCCCCTCACGACCTCGTCACGATGGCACGACAAACGGCGTTGACAGGGCCGGGTCTGGCGGCCTTGGAAGAGGCGCGTGCGCAGAACAGGCCCGCAATCGTCATCTCGGGGCATTTCGGCAATTATGATATCGCTCGTGCCAGGCTGATTGCAGAGGGGTTTGACGTAGGCGCCCTGTACCGGCATATGAACAACCCGATTTTTCACGACTTTTACATCAAGAATATTTCCACCGTCGGCACGCCCCTGTTCGAGCGGGGCCGCCCCGGTCTTGGCCAGATGGTACGGCACCTCAAGGGGGGCGGGACATTGGCGGCGCTCATCGACGTGCGTGCCAACAATGGCATCCCGCTTCCCTTTTGCGGGCACCCGGCGCTGACGGCGACATCGATGGCTGAACTGGCGCTGCGGTACAACGCGGTCCTGATCCCTTTCTACGGGACGCGCCTTCCGAATGCAGAAGGGTTTACCGCCGATCTCGAAGACCCGATCCCGCATACGGATCCCGAAACCATGACACGCGCGCTCAATCTTTCGCTTGAAGCCCGGGTTCTCAAAAACCCTGAGCAATGGTTCTGGATACACAACCGCTGGAAAGGCGCGGGCCAATAAAGCGCTGAACACTTATACGCACGACTGCGGCCGCTGGCCCGAGCACCACAGCCATATGTGCGGAGCCATATTGGCTCCATATACCACACTAAAAACGAGGTGAGCCAAGTGACGAAGATCGCGTTCTATGCAAACCATCTGACCGAACGCGGGACTGCCGTAGCGTTGTTCGATTACGCAGCCCACAATCGTGCGCTACTGGGAAACGAAAGCATCGTGCTCTATGACCGGACTTTTGCGGGCAACAACCTCAAGGTCGTCGAGAAATTCAAGGCAGCCTTCGATTTGATCCCCTGTGACAGTTTCGCTGAGGCAGATGCGCGGATCAAGTCGGAGCACTGTGATCTGATGTATGTTCTGAAGGCCGGAAAACGCGACGGTCTAATCTCGAAAACCGTGCCGACGATGGTCCATTCGGTTTTTTCAGCAAGCGTGAGACAGATCCACGGGGCATCCTATGCCTATGTCTCTCAATGGCTGTCCGATCACTGCACGCAGGGCCGTGTGCCGTGGGTGCCACATATGGTCAGCATCGGCGATACTGATGACGACCTTCGCGAAGCGTTAAAGATCCCCGAAGACGCCATTGTGTTCGGCTGTTACGGGGGGCGCGACAGCTTTGACATCGGCTTTGTAAAAGACGTCGTTATTCCGAAAGTGTTGGAGACGCTGCCGAAAGCTTATTTTGTCTTTATGAACATCGACAAATTCATAGATCACCCTCGGGTCATTTTTGTACCAGCGACGGCTGATATCGGCGAAAAGACGGCTTTCATAAACACATGCGATGCGATGCTGCATGCCCGGCGGCGCGGCGAGACGTTCGGACTGGCTGTCGGGGAGTTTTCATTGCGCGCAAAGCCGGTGCTGACGTTCGGAGGCTCAAGGGAGAGAGCACATCTGGAGGTTCTTGGCGAAACTGCCCAAATCTATAATTCAGCAGATGAGCTATACGAGATGATCGTGGGATTCGATCACGCCGCCCCCTCTGCGAAACAGGCGTACCTTCGAATGTTCTCGCCCGAACCCGTGATGCGAAAATTTGAAGAGAACCTTATCCAACCAGCGGAAAGAGGTGATCTGGACGGCGCGGGCAGAAGACTTGGCTGGCGGCGATGGGACCCCGTGCTTTTGGCGCGTCCCAAACTGCGCAAGATCTTCAAGCGCTATTAGGGTCTCGTTTTGGGCCGTTCGCGTCAACGCCGCTCGTACCGCCCGCCATCTTTCAACGCACTGAGCGCCCCTTTCATATACCCGATGTTCTTGGCGCGCTTGCGCTTGATGAACAGGGTGTCGAGCCCGAGCAGCCTGAGCGTTGCAGCCGCCAGTGTGTTTAGGACAGGTCGCGGATGTCCGTGCTTTCCGAGGGTATAGACCCTCGACCGCGCGGAATGGTATGCTTTGAACGCGGCAACCGCAGGGACACGCGGGGAGCCATGCCCGCTGAGATGTACCACCTGCGCTGCGTGGCAATACATGAGCGGCCCGTGTTCGCGCAGCCGCAAGGACAGATCATCATCTTCGTGGTACATAAAGATTTCGGGGTCAAAGCCACCGACCTGTTCAAACAGCGCGCGACGACAGAAGATGGCCGACCCGACCAGAACCGCTATTTCGGAATCCTGTTTGGGAACAGGGCCTGTAAGGCGCTCTTTGGGTCTAAGCTTGGAGCCACGGCGAAAACTTTCCCGTCCCTTGCCGTCAAGAATCCTGGGGTTGAACCCGCTGGCGTTGGGATGGCTTTGTGCCGCCGCAATCAGGGCATCGAGGGCGCCGGGCTGTAGCTCTGCGTCGGGATTGAGAAACAGCAAAAACTCTGTCTCCGCTTTGGCAGCGCCTTGATTGCAGGCAGGCCCGAAGCCTACGTTGTCTGCGTTCAGTTGTAAGGTCGCGCCGTGACCGTCCGCCAGCGATTGCAACGCAGACGTATCGGATGAGGCATTGTCCACCAAAATGACCGGCGTGCCGGACGGGACGCTCTCTAGCATAGCGGGCAGCACGGCCATGCTGTTGTGGCAGACGGTGACAATTGTGACTGTGGTATTGAGCAAGCCGAAATCCTTCCCGCTGGGGTCAATGCTATGCGCCGAACAGGACGGCGGATTTGCGCGCCCCTGTTTACGCCTCAGAAATCAGCCGGCCGTAGATGGCGATGATCGCATCGGCTTCTTGCACAAGCTGGTGCTGTGTCACCGCTTTGTGCCGTGCCGCTTTGGCCATGGACAGGCGCAAACCGGCGTCGCCCATCAACTTATCCGTCTCGGCGATCAGCGCGTCAATGTCTTCGGGAGGTACCAGATACCCGGTCTCGCCAGGGGCGATCAGATCTTCGAAGGCTCCGACGCGGGTCGCGACGACCGGCACACCGCATGACATCGCCTCCAGCGGTGTCAGGCCAAACCCCTCCCACCGCTGCGGGGCCACGTAAATATCGCTCGCCTGAAACCACGGCGCAATCGTAAAGCCTTTGTCCTCGGGCAGGATCCGTATCCTGTCGCCAAGGCCCGCCGCCTCAATTTTTGACTTCAGACCGTCAACGAAGCTTTGCTGGTCACGCGTGACGCCGCCCATGATGATTCCTTGCGCCGTGGGATGCTTTGGCAGCAACTCGATCATCGCATCCACGAACAGGTCCGTTCCCTTCTGCTTTCTGATGCGACCAAAGCAACCGACGATCAGCGCGTCCGGATCAAGCCCCAGTTTGACGCGCAAGGCACTGCGGTCTGGGGAAGGTGCAAAATCATCGGTGTCGATCCCGTGCAAAACCACTGTCGCAGGCACACCAAGGTAGGATTTCGCCTTGCCCGACGCCGCGATGACCGCATCCATCCGGCGGATAAGCCAGCGTGAATATTCCCCTCTGCGGCGCTGTGCTGCCGAAGTAAACACAAGCTTCAGACGCTTGCGCAGCACGAACTTCAGCAACACGCCGACCAGCATTTCGATGTTCCGACGAGAATGCCAGACGCGGTAACCCGACGGACCCGAGCGCGACAAGAACGGCAGTTTCGATAGCGGGAACTGCGGTATCTCAGCGGGCAAAACCGGTCCGGTGGTGGCGATGGAAATCTTGTCCGCCTGTACCGGCACAAGCCGGAACACTGTCGAGGAAACGCCCGAATACCGACGCTTCAGGTTTGGGGCGATGACATCGACCGTATCAGGGTTAACCTGCATGTCTTGATCCTGATTTACCACACTATACGCTTGGCTGCTGGTGTAATGGATGGCTGTGCGAAAGGCTATGCCCACGTCCACTTTGGCGCGATACCGCCCGAAATACGGCCCGATCAAAGTTGTTCGGACAGCCGGAAGTATTTTTCGAGCACGCGGAGGGAAATGATGCGTTCTTTCAAGGGATCGGTGAACAGGTCTGTCCAGGCATGGGCGTTCTGGATGATCCATTCGGCCTCGTCGGTATGCCGGGTAAAGTACTCCACTTTCTCTTCCAGATCGCTCAGATCATCTTTGAGCATCACATAATGTCGGCCCGGTTCCAGCTGACCCTCCATGAACCACGTCTCGTACCGGGGGCGAGGCGACATCACGAGCATGTTTGACGCCATGGCCCATTTCAGGCTCGTCGCCACGTCATTCCCCTCAATCGATACGAAGAACTTGTGCTCTTTTTGCGCCTTGTGGCTGAGCGGCCCTTTGGGCAGCAGATCATCGACCAAATGGCGGGAATGGCCGATGTCAAACGACGGGTGATTGTAGAACGTCCTCACAAATTGCTGGCGCTGGTGCGTCAGGGGCGTACCACGCCAAACCGCCGAAGGCTTTTTATCTCTGAACGGTACGGGGTCTGGGGCCCACCTGAAATGCCGAAGTTTGTTCAGTTTCAGAATGACGGAGTTTTCGTGGCCCGCGCTGACGGGACGGGATTTCACAACCGTTGGCGTGACAGGGACGTGTGTCACGTCCCCGAAAAGATAGTGCAATCTGCGGCTTGGGCCGAACCCTTTGCAAAATTCGTCCAGATCCAGAAAATAACGACTTTTGTCTTTGTCGATCTCACAGACCCGGGGGGCATTGGACGCATCAAATGTGCACGACAGTTTGTTGTAATACTCCACCCGCTCGTTGATTTGCGACAGGTCAGGGTGATGGTTGGCCGCTGCAAGCAGCATATCCCGCCGACGCCTTGCGATAGAATAGGGAACGAGCTGGCGGAACAAACCCTGAGCGTAATAGGACAGCCGTCCCGACAAAGGCGAAGCATTATGCGTAATCATAAAAAGCTGATCAAATCCGTATCGCGACCGTAGGCGTTGCCATCCACAGGTCCCCCGCAGGATCCAAGGTACTGTAATCTCGGCGCCTTGCGCCGTTGAATTCAGGAGCGGGCAGCGGCGTCATCTGCGTATCCTCCGAGAAAACTGGTCCAATCCTGCCCACCCCATTGCATCTGTTCGAATTGCCCAGCAGTCTTTTCAAGCGACCGATGCAGCCGCTCCAGATTTTCGCGCATCCATTTTCCCGGTTTTCGCTTTTCGCATTTGTCAAAATCGATGAACCAGACGCGATCGTTGGTATCGATCATGATATTGCGACAGTTGAGATCAGAGTGATAAACGCCGTGATCGTGCAACTGCCGGACACCTGCGCCTACCGCCGTCCACACCTGTGCAGAGAGCGGTCTGTCAAGCAGGATTTCTTGTAAGGGGCGGGCATTCGGAATCCGCTGGGTGATGATGTCAGCGCGGTAAAAGGGGCCAAAGGGAATGTACCGCGCCGCTACGGGCACCGGCACCGGCAGTCCCACGGCGCGCATCTCTCTCAGCAGGTCGAATTCGCGCAAGGGCCGACTATTGGCCGCTCCTGCGCGCAGATAAAGATCCCTGTTTACGCGCCCCATCAGCCCACCGCGATGAAAGTGCCGCAGCACCATGTCACAGTCGGCGTACTGAAAAAAATGCGCCTTGCTTCTGCCCTGGGTGCTGCCCTGCCAAATCTGATTTCTCTGCAGCCAGTCCACCTGAAAAATCCGGGGATCCAGTGCCGTCAGCACATCCGGATTGAACCGAATGACAGTACCGTCCAGGTGAAGGTCCGAAGGCGTCATACCAAGTGCTCCGGCTTTGCGCGTCACAGAAATCAGTGCGGTCCACAATAAGCAGACCCAAACGGAACCACAATCGCAACAAATTCATAATCTGTGACCCAAAAAAACTGCAGGTATATTTCATCAATCTGGCTCGGTGCCGCAGAAACCGTTAGGCGTTGGAAGCCAAAACACCCAAACGCCTCGGCCTTGGTTTTCGAATTGGCGTGCAACTTGCCCCGCAATCGGTGTTTATGTCAGATGCCGGTCGGATACTCACAGGACGGACAGACGCATGCGAATTTTTGACTGCTTTCCTCTTTTCAACGAAATTGATCTCCTTGAACTCAGACTCAACGAGCTTTGGGAGGTGGTCGATGTATTTGTGATCGTGGAGGCCAGACAAACCTTTACCGGCAATCCCAAGCCCATGTGCCTGCTCGACAACAAGGAGCGGCTTGCGAAGTATATGCATAAAATCCGCTATGTCGTGGTAGAGGAATTTCCAGCGGGGCTGGACGATTGGGGCAAGGAAACGCACCAACGCAACGCAATCCGAGAAGAGCTCGCTGATGTTTTGCCAGATGACATCGTGATGCTTTCGGACGTGGACGAAATTCCACGAGCGAACGTCGTAAAAAGCATCGCAGAGCGGGGCATTCGGCCAAAAGAAGTGTTTTGCCTATCTCTGGATTGGTATTCTTATTACCTGAATGTCAAACTCCCTGAAAAATGGGAGCGCCAAGCAACACGCATGATCCGCGCCGGTGATCTACGCGATATCCAATCCTTGCGACGGGTAAAGGCCCCAATCAAAAGCCCGGGTCGAAATCTGGTGCGTCAGATCAAGTCCAGCAGGGGCATGGGGTACTGGGTGCGACGCATTCTGGTGCCTGATGCGGGGTGGCATTTTACCTGGCTAGGCGGTGCCGAGGCGGTCGCCCTGAAAGGCAGCTCGATCGCTGTTCACTCCAGCCTGCCGCAGGGTGAGAAAAGCACAGAATGGGCAGATCAGAGGATGGACACACTCCTGAAAGACGCGTCTGGCTATGCCGTGGTGGATATCGATGACAGTTTCCCCTCTTTTATACGCGAGAACCTGATTGTATTCGAGAAAAATATCCTTCGAAAAACATCCGAAAGGAAAGATCACGGTTGATTTCGAGCACTCAAAACCGACGTCCTTTACATTCGGCTAGATCAGAAATGACCCCCTGCCTCACGAGAGCGATGTCCAAACCAAAGCCGCTGAGCGTCGTTTGCGATAGAAATAGGGGCTGGTCTATACTAGGGCATTGTAGGTAGAAATTCACCTAACCCTAACCGAGAGCTCCAATGAAGCGCGTTTTAACATATGGCACGTTCGACACCCTTCACTTCGGGCATATCCGCCTGTTGCAGCGTGCACGTGAGCTGGGCGATTATCTGATCGTCGGTCTGTCCACCGATGGCTTCAACGCCCTAAAAGACAAAAAAGCGTTTCACAGCTGGGAGGAGCGCAAGTTTTTTCTCGAAGCGCTGCGCTACGTCGATCTGGTCATTCCAGAGGACAACTGGGTCCAGAAAAGCGCCGACGTGAAGCTGTATCATGTGGATGTATTCACCATGGGCAGCGACTGGGAAGGAAAATTTGACGACCTCGCAGAGCTTTGCAAGGTGACCTATCTTCCGCGCACGCCGGACGTCTCATCGACCCAAATTCGCAACATCATCGGCAGCTGATCTGCCATACGCAAATGGCCAACCCATGCAGGCTGGCCATTTGCTCTTCTTCCGAAGTGCGACGTTATCCTTTGATAAGGCCCATGGATTCCAACTTGAGCAGGACCTGATGCGCGCAGTTGTCGACGTCTACATTCTCGGTCTCAACCGACAGTTCAGGGTTGGCGGGCACGTCGTATGGATCTGAAATTCCTGTGAATTCCTTGATCTTTCCCTCGCGCGCCAACTTATACAGGCCCTTGCGATCCCGGCGCTCGCATTCCTCGATCGAGGTCGCGACATGGACTTCGACAAACGCACCAAATGCCTCCACGTCCTCGCGTACTGCGCGCCGCGTAGTGGCGTAGGGCGCAATAGGCGCGCAGATCGCGATGCCGCCATTCTTGGTGATCTCGCTTGCGACATACCCGATGCGGCGGATGTTCAGATCGCGGTGCTCTTTGCTGAACCCCAGCTCGGAGGAGAGGTTCTTGCGGACGATATCACCATCCAGAAGAGTCACCGGACGCCCGCCCTGCTCCATCAACTTGACCATCAGCGCGTTGGCGATGGTGGATTTACCGGACCCGGAGAAGCCGGTGAAGAACACGGTGAACCCCTGATTGGCGCGCGGCGGTTTAGTGCGGCGCAGCTCGGTCACCACCTCGGGGAACGAGAACCACTCGGGGATCTCCAGACCCTCTTGCAGACGGCGGCGCAACTCGGTGCCAGAGATATTTAGGATCGTGACATCGTCCTTGTCCATGATCTCGTCCATGGCCTCGTACTGCGCGCGTTCCTGCACCCAGACCATGTGTTTGAAATCGACCATCTCGATGCCCATTTCCTCCTGATGTTCCCGGAACAGGTCCTGCGCATCGTAGGGGCCATAGAAATCTTCACCCTTCGAATTGTTACCGGGGCCCGCGTGATCGCGACCGACGATAAAGTGGGTGCAACCGTGGTTCTTGCGGATCAGCCCGTGCCAGACCGCCTCGCGCGGGCCGGCCATGCGCATGGCGAGGTTCAGAAGGCTCATCGCTGTCGTGGCCTGCGGATACTGGTCCAGCACCGCCTCGTAGCAGCGCACGCGCGTGAAATGATCGACATCGCCCGGCTTCGTCAGGCCCACGACGGGGTGGATCAGCAGGTTGGCCTGCGCCTCGCGCGCGGCGCGGAAGGTCAGCTCCTGATGCGCGCGGTGCAGCGGATTGCGGGTCTGGAAAGCCACGACTTTGCGCCAGCCCATCTTGCGGAAATAGGCGCGCAATTCGTTTGGCGTGTCGCGGCGGGCTTTGAAATCATAGTGTACGGGCTGCTGTATGCCAGTGACGGGGCCGCCCAGATAGACCTTGCCAGCCTGGTTGTGCAGATAGTTCACGGCAGGATGGGCATCGTCATCGGCGCCGAATACCTTTTCGGCCTCAAGCGCTTTATTCGGCACCCAGCTGTCCGTGACGGTCATGGTCGCCAGAATTACGCCTTCTTGATCGCGCAGTGCGATGTCCTGCCCGATCTCCAGCTTGGCCGCAAACTCCTCGGAGACATCCAGCGTGATTGGCATCGGCCACAGACTGCCGTCGGCAAGGCGCATGTCCTCGACCACACCGTCGTAATCGGCTTGACCCAGAAAACCCTTGAGCGGGTTGAACCCACCGTTCATCAACAGCTCCAGATCGCAAATCTGGCGCGGCGTCAGGTCATGACTGACCAGATGTCCTGCCTCCAACTTCAGCTTTTGCGCGGAATCGTAGGAGACATAAAGCTCCGGAATGGGGGAGAGGTTTACGCTGTTCATGCCATATCTCGTGTTTGAAAATTAAAGGATCTAACTTCGCCCTGCACTACCTGTGAAAACGGGTCGAAATCAAGCTTTGTCCGACACTTTTCGCATTTGCATAGCTGATCAGCGTCAAAAGCAACGCTCGGCTGGTCCGGTGGAAGTGCCATGAGACCATAAACAGCTGATAAGCGCTGCAAATACCGACGGGTCAGGATGCCACGAAAACCATGACCTGAGTCTGATGCACTGCTTCCAGCTGGGCCAGATCCTTCTGAACGTTTGGCACCGCCTGCAATATCCGTGCCGAGTTCTGTCCACGTTTGAGCAATGCATCGCTGAGCAGTGTCTCATAGTCTTTGTGCCCGCCGGGTGGGATATCCAAAAATGCCAGCAGCCGTGCGATGAGCCCGCGGCCTTCTTGCGGATCGCTGTAGACATCCTCAAAGTAGACGACGAAAGGCGCTGGATCTGTCGCTGCGGTCATCTGCGCAAGCTCCTTACGTCGGATGTTGCACAGCTGCATCTCTTTCAGGGCCCGCGTGACATTGATCGGCTCAAGAGATACCTCGCCCGCCTCGATGGCAGGGTAGATTTTTTGCGCCGCGTCTCCGCCCCAGGCTCCTGTCAGGTGGGCCAGTTCCAGCGATACAATCCTGTCCGTTTCGCTGCGGCGGTCCAGCACGATATGGCGATACCCCAACGCGGTGCTTACCTCCAGAAAAGCCGCATTGAAGGCCTCCGGCATCAGCTCGTAGCAATGCTTGATCAGCGGGCTTTTCGCCAGACACTGCCGCAGATCCGACCGCAACTGTTCTGCATCACCGGTCTGTGCAAAGGCAGCTGGAATATGGCCGAACATACGGTCGCTGTTAAAAGGCTCATGCTGAATACCTGAATGTTCGGACAACGTAGCAAGCAAAGACGCAAGCGTCGTACCGCCCGTCCGGCGCATGGTCCATATTACGTATGGATGGCTCAATGAATGCCTCCTTTACCCTGTGATCGTCCGTATCATACCGGAGGTAGCACCAGCCGGTCCGCAGCGTTCTATGATGGCTCTTTACCTGCAAGGCAAGTTGCGAGACAACGACTCCATGATAATTATCCTGCTTCCCCTGTGCCTATGACCTCACCTGAGCGCACTGGCCCGGATGCCCCCCGCATCTCGGTTATAATCCCGATTTACAATGTTACCGCCCATGTGCGCGCCTGTGTTCACAGCGTGATAGCGCAAACACTAGCGGATTTCGAGGTCGTGCTGGTCGATGACGGCTCCACCGACGGCAGCGGCGATGCGGCACTCGATGCGGCGCAGGGCGATCCGCGATTTCGCCTGATCACGCAGGACAATGCGGGGCTGGGGGCCGCGCGCAATACCGGTTTGGCCGCCGCTGCCGGTGATTTCATCGCCTTTGTCGACAGCGACGACCGGCTGATGCCCGACTATCTGATGCGTCTGTGGCAAACGCTGGAGGAGACCGGCGGTGACTGGGTGGCCTGCGCGATCCAGTCCTCGGATGCGGATGGCACCGGCAGCCGTCATTCCGCCATTCACGGTCTGGCCGATCTGGCCCAGCACGGCGCGCCCCGCCGCTACAGCTTTGACAGCTGGAGCGATGTGATCGTGCATTTCCCCTCGGCCTGGAACAAGCTTTACCGCCGTTCGCTGATCGAGGGACTGCGGTTTGACGAGGGGACATGGTTCGAGGATCACGGGTTTTTCCAGCGTGTCGCCGCACGCACCGATCACATCATCCACCTACCGGACGCCCTTTATATCCAGACGCGCGGGCGCGACGGCCAGATCACCACACAAGACACCGACCGCGTGTTTGAGCAGTTCGATGTGCTGGACGTCATGCGCCAACGCTTTGCGGATGGCCCTCACAGCGGCGGGACACAGGCGCTGGCCCACATTGCCTCGCGGCTGGTGTTCGAGCGCAGCACCATCATCGCGGACCCCGACCGCCGCGCGCGCTTTGCCGAAGCAGCGCGAGATTTTCTGCAAACCAACGGGCTCGACTATACCACCAACTGGGACGCCGACATCGGTCTCAGCTGGGGTCTGGAGATGGCGGGCACCCTGCCACTGAGCGTGATCCTGAGTTGGGACGGCACCGACCGGGACGCTCTCGCCCACAGTCTCGACACCCTGCGCGCCCAGACCGCCCCCGCCCATGAGGTCCTGATCGTCTGCCAGAGCCGCGCAGCACACCGCAGCCTTGAGACACTCAATCTGCCCGCGCACTGGCACCTGCACAGATCTCCCAAAAACAGCGAAGGCACCGCGTTCAACCACGGGATCGCCCTTGCGCGCGGCACGTATATTGTCTGTGTTCAAACCGGCGATGCGCTGACGCCCTGGACCCTGCTGAACCGTGTCGAGGCGATGATGCGCGACGATGCCGATTTCGGTATCACACAGATGCGCCTGCACCACCACGATGTAGATCCGGACAAAATCACCTATCATAACGGCATGCTCGATATGGCGCTGTGGCCTGCTGGCACTCCTGCGGCGGGGCCGCTGGTGTTGACTCCGATGCAGGCCCTAGGCCTTGAAGCGCAATGCTCCGCCAAAATCTTCCGCCGCAGCTTTGTTCGGCAACATGAGCTGGCCTTTACCAGTGGTCCGCGCCCGGACTGGGCACTGTGTCTGAATGCGGCCTTTCGGGCGCCCGTCACCACCTACATGCCGCAGGCAGGCGTCACCATCGCCCTGCGCAATTTGGGGTTCGAGCGGTGGCACAAGCCGCTGGGTGCCCGCGCGCTCTTGCACGGTCATAAATCGCTGATCAAAGGTGTGAAACGCACCCTGCCCGCCGCGACGCTGGCCACCCTACCCCAAGGGTGGGAGCGCAGACTGTTCGCGCGCGCGCTGCGCGAGCAGGTGTATTTCTGCGATTACACCGGACGTGCCGCACGGCCGCTGATGCTGCTGGGTGCGGCTGGAGCGGCATGGTGGCACGGCTACGGGCCTGCGCGGACCGCAGGTCTTGATCCCTTTGTCGGGCCGCGGCTGGCCTCGCTGCTGGCGCCTGTCGCCGTGGTGCGGCGCAAGCTGGGGTTGGGCGGCGACCAGACCGATACCGCCACCATCCCCAACGCCAAGACCCCCGACACCCTGCACGCCTTTGATCTAGACGGCACCGGCGTGGTCAAATTGCGCGCGCAGTTCCAGGCCGCCCCTTATGCCAATATTTTCTTTCGCGCAGCTCCGCACGGGCCTGCTTTGTTTCATGTCTCCCTGCGCCACACCGAAAACCTGGCAGTCTGTAACAGCCAGACCACCACCAGCCACTGGCGCACCGAAGAGCAACGCCGCGTAGATCTCTCCGCAGGGTTTGCGGATTTGGAGATCGCATTTGGTCCGCAACAGATCACCGTGGTTCTGGACGGACGTGAGATTTTCCGCTTTGCTTCTTCGGGGCTCCGCCGCAGGTCACGGTTTACGGGCACGGACGTCATCGCGGGATTTGATGTCGAAGGCGATCTGCGAGTCTCTGACATCACCGCACATCTGCCAAATGAGGCGATTGTTTTTGACAGCAGGCTCACCCTGCAAATGAAGGCAGACGACGCCGCCCGTTTGCGCGTTTTGCCCTCAGGCACGGATCTGCCGGTGATCCCGACGTCCGCAAGCACAGCCACGGCTCTACTGCCTGCGCAGCTGTGGCGCGGCCTGACGCAAGGCGCGGATCTGACGCTTGAGTTGGCGCAAGGCGCCCACACCCATAGACTTATCCTCACCCGCGACATGCTCCGCACCCGCATCGAGACGCTGCTGAGCCTGCCTTTGGCTTTTGCCGACAGCACTCTGTGCCTGACCGTACTGGAGCATGTCCGCTATGCGTCGCTCGCCGACAGCCTGTCACCCACCGCGCGTCAAAGGCTTGACCAGATCGCAGCTTTCTACAGTGTTCAGGATTTCCTCTATGCCGAGGCACCCGCGCAAAAGGTGGACACACCCTTGCCTGCCCCCGGCACCGATCCTGTCGCCCGCGAGGTCGACAGCGCCCTGGCCCGCATCGCACACAGTCAGACCAGCGGCACCGCACAGCCCCCCGATCCGCTGGACATTCTGGAGGACGTGCAAGTCTCGCCACAGGCGGAAGCGCTGTTGTTTTTGACACTGGCCGAGTATTTCTGCTCGGGGGACCGTAATTTCGAAGGCCTCTACCAGTTGGCACGCCGCCGTAATGTGCTGCCGCTGGATCCGCAGCGCACCCGTTGGGCGATGTCTGCGGCGCTGCCCTATGCCATGGCCGCCCGGGATTACGGCCCCGTTGTCGAGACCCTGCGCAGTCTGGCCTTGCCCGACGGTGACTGGCTGGTCACAGCGGGTATCGCTTGGACCGTGCGCACGGCGGTCCTTCGCCCCGGCACGCCCGCGCAGGTGCGCCACGATGTATTCTACGCCTTCTCAGATCTGCTGAATAAGCGTGCCGATAATTATTGGGAGCGGATACACTGCCGCGAACTGACGCGGACCGCCGCTGCCCTGATCGTGAACCGCAACCGGCTGGAGCCAAAGCAATATCGGGATGCTGTGATCCTTTGCCTGCGCATCTACGGGTTGTCGCGCCAATTCTGGGCCGACCTAGAGGATTTCACTGATCTGCCTGCAGAGCTGATCACAGCGCGCGTGGCGTTTGATTGCGTCATGTCGCCAGATGCCACCGCCGACGCGCGCGATAGCGCCCTGCACCTGTTTGAAACCGCAAAAACTGTCGATGCACCCCGCCTGCGCCGCGAGATCTTCGGCCCCGCGGGTCTGCCGCGTCTGGCCGCATCCGATACAGCGCACAAAGCGATAGATCTCGGGGATCTGGCCGCGATGAGAACCAACACAGGCGAGGCATTTGGAAAGACCGTGCTACGCCATATGGCCAGTCCGAACACGGCCCCCGTTACCCCTGCGGTGGCACAGCTGGCCACCATCGCCCTGCCGACGCTGTACCCCAACACCCGCCGTGCGCCCTATTTCGCCACCCAGCAAATGCTGACGCGGCAGGCGCGTGATTTGCCCGGTCCAGATCTTGCAGGCACCCTCGACAGCCTTACCCAGCTCTCGGACGCGGGATCATGCTATTTGGGGTTCGGCATGGCACTGGCGCTGATCGACCGCCTGCACGACACGGCGCCGCAGACCGTGCAAAAGCTCTGCGTATGGATGCAGGAACAGCTGGCGCAGCAGGGCACACAGGACGGATGGCGCGCGGCGCCCGCCTTCGTCCAGCCCCTGCGCCGCCTGGGCACGCGCGCGACTCTGTTGCCTGATGTACAGAGCCTGATAAACCTTCTGGATATCACTGTCGTCCCTGCGGCTGCATCCGACAATGCGGGCCTCCCTGCGGGTGATCCGCTGTTCGATACCATCGTAACAGTGTTTTCCTGCGTGCCTTACCTCGATACTCGCATCCCCGCCATGCGCAACGGCTGGCTGAGTCTGCTGGAGGAGCTGGGCGTGCCCTATGTGGTGATCGTCGGTGACGGAAACGGCCGCCGCGAGGGCGACATCGTGCATCTGGACGCCCCCGATGATTACGAGGGGCTGCCGCAAAAAACCCTCGCCGCGATCCGCTGGGTGCATGACAACACCCGCTTTGGCCATATGCTCAAAATCGACGATGATTGCTTTCTCAACGCCCCGCTGTTCTTCGGTGCGCTGAGCTACCGCAAGTTCGACTATTATGGCCGCCGGCTGTACCGCGCCGTGGGCCAGATGGACCGCAAATGGCACCAGAGCAAATCCAGCTCCGCACGGGGCCAACTGGATTTGGATAAATCGCCCGAGCCGTCGGAATACGCCGATGGCGGCACCGCCTATGCGCTCAGCCGCACCGCCATGGCGGCAGCGCTTGAGGCCGCCGACAGCACACGGGGGCGCGCGCTGATCGCTGTGTCCTTCATGGAGGACAAGATGTTGGGCGATCTGCTGGCGCTGCGCGGCATCCGCCCCAACGATGAAGACTACCGCATTTCCCTGCGGCGCCGGACATATAGCGCAGCTACACCTGTAGCACTTTGGCAAAACAGCTTTCATGCCAGCGCCACCGCAGATCTGCAACTGGTGCATCTCGATACCCATCTGGATCAGGCCAGCGCGCTGGCACGTCTGGACACCCCCGGCCTGTGGCCACGCAAGATCTGGCCCAGCTATCAGGATGTGAAACTGGGCTATCAATCCAACGCGCTGGAGCTTGTCAGCTCGGAAGCGAGTGTGGAACGCGCGCGCGATGCGGATGTGGCCGTCGTCGCCTGCATGCGCAACGAGATGTTCATGCTGCCGCATTTCCTCGCGCATTACCGCAAACTGGGCGTCGAGGCATTTCTGATCGCCGACAATTGCTCAGACGATGGCACGCTGGAATATCTTCAGCAGCAAACCGACGTGGCGCTGTTCTCGGTCGATACCGATTACAAGCTGTCGCATTACGGCGTGGCCTGGCAACAGGCGATGATCTCGGCTTTCCGGTTGGATAAATGGTCACTGGTCGCGGACGCGGACGAATTACTGGTCTGGCAGGAGAAACAGAGCCAAACACTGGGGGATCTCCTGAAAACGCCAGATTTTCGCCACGCCAATGCAGCACGGATCTTCATGCTTGATATGTACCCGCAGGGGCCTCTGGAGGGCGCGGATTTCGCGGATGCTACACCTTTTGAACAAGCTGGTTTTGCCGACCGTGTGCCCTTCCTGAGCAATACGCTGTCGCGCGGTCCCTACTCCAACCAACCCAGCTGGACCTCCGCGCTGCGCCACCGCCTGATTGCCGGCTCGGCCCCCAGCCTGTTTGTCGCGCAAAAGATGGCATTGCTGCGCTACTGCCCGTGGATGCGCCTGTCGGCCGGTTTGCATTTCGTAAATGACGTGGATATCGCCCCGCGCGAGTTGCTGTTTGCACATTTCAAATATAACGCCGATTTCCGTCGTAAGGCGCAGGCCGAAGTTCTGCGCGGCCAGCATTTCAACGACGCCGAAGAATATCGCAAATACCTCGCCCTCACATCCGAAGGCCGCAGCGTGATCCATGATCCCGATTTGTCGCGGCCTTGGGCGGATGTACCCTTTGTCAAACAACGCCTGTCCCAATCAGACCTCTGAGAGAAGGCAGTTCATCGGAATCTCTTGGCAAGGGTTTGCAGGCGGGTCCAAACCCCGGGCTGTGTCGCATGCTGCGGTCTATTCTGCTCTATCGTACTCCGCGTTGGTACGGACTGAGCAAGCTTTTCAAGGCTTCCGGTCAAAGCCGCATCGCGAGATTTCCACCCAGAACAAGGTCTTCATACTCTGGGATGTGGTTTTTCATTGGGGGTGTCCGTATTTCGTGTTGGCTGTTCTGTGTTCTGTCTCAACTCAGACAGCGTCCGAAGCATCTTAACTCAGATTGCTGCCATTTTATATTCTGCAGCGGCCCGGCTTTTGTCGTGGGTCATCATCCGGTGATCTCGGTCCTCGTCGGTAGCCCAACGGCACCGTGCCAAGCCCCAGGGATCTGCAAGTCCGGCAGCTTCCAGAGCGTTCGCAAGAGGTGCGCTCATGAAGACCGCATTTCGCCAGACGGGATCACGCCAGATGGCTACGCCCGTGGCAGCCTCCGTTTCCACCGGGATCTGATTTTCCTTGATCCATAGAGGGCCGAGAACAGTGGTCGACTTCGCGCTCGGCGAGCGGAACTTGTCGGCCTTCAGCGGGACAAGCGTTTCCTTGCGCTCGCCGATATGCAGAAAATACCAGTCGCCCGGAATCTCCTCACCATCTTGCTTGACCACCGGAACCCGCTTCAAGGTCGACTTCCCGATGTCGAACCGGGAGAATACTTCCGCACTCTCTGCCGAGAGGAGATAGTCAGACTCGATCCGACACATCGGCGTGAGGTGATTGCCGGCGAGAGGCTCCGTGAGAACATTACCTGCTTCATCCCATACTTCGACCTGCGTGGCGGTGCTGATACCGATCCGGTCGGCAGCAATGATGCGCTCGGGCTCTTGCTCTGCAGTCAGTGGCCACGCGTAGATAACCGCGCCCTCTGAATGCGGATGCGGACTTGGAATTATAGGTGTCAGCGGCTTCCGGAGCGTGGTTCCGGATATGCTGGAGTGCGAAAATGCGATGCGATCAACGGCCATAGTGCCCTTTTGAGAAGCTTACTTCAAAGTAGATGGGCGCATTTCGCGCGGTCGGAAAAACGATGCGTCGCGAAAACCTAAGAATTTCGAATGATGTCGGCGGGCTGCAGCCCGGCCAGCCGCATTTCCAGCCATTTGATGTAACCGTTCAAGTTCTTCCTCGCTGGCCCGCAGAATGGCTTGATAAACTTCTTATAGCGGGCGTGGAGTGAGTTCACGTTCTGAATGTGATAGCAGCCCGCTACGACTCGTTTGCCTGGTTTGCTGCCGACCACGAAATGTTCGAGACCGCGTCCCGCCGCGAGGTCCTTATAACCGTTGCCGCCGTCCGAGCATAGCACGGCATCGCCCGGCACCAGGGGCTTCATCGCACGCTCCACCGTTATGCTCTTACGGTTCGGTAGCCGCTGGAAAAGAAGAGAACCGCCACGGTCAGCGACAGTTAGAATGGGGGAGTTGCCACTTGGACAGACCGCGCATCATCTTCAGCCCCTACGTCGTGAAATCTTCCCAACGCGGACGCGGCGGTTGTTGGACATTATGCGGATCAGCGAAGTGGTGGACCCACTCGCGCGATCCCTTCCGAGACTCCCGCTGGTAAGTCTCATCTGCCTCAACGATCCCGGAGAAACTCGTCGATGAGGTGCTGCTTCCGATGATCGAGAAAACCAGCATACGCCAGCGCCAGACAGTGTATTTGTTTAGCCCGAGCTGTCTCGCAAGCTTGCGAACCGACTGTGGCGTTGAGGTGCCCAGCATATCCCTCAGCGCGACCATGAACAGGTCAGGGCGATGGATGCGGCCGATGGCATTCCCAGTCCGGCCCGAATAGGTCTTCTGACAGCCGGTGCAACGGTTACGCTGGACCTTAGTCCGCGTGCGGCCCCACTTCTGGCGCCGCTCGCCGCCGCAGAACGGGCACTTGTGTTCTTGGTTTGTCCGTGCTGCGATCTCGGAGATAACTTCCGTCTTTTGCCGGAGATCAAGGATCCTCGTTTGAGCATCCTCGATCTGGGCAGGGTTCAGGTCGTCGAGGGCATCGAGAAAACGGCGAAAGTTGTGATGTAGCAAGGGCATACTCCGCTGGAAAGGCGAGGTAATATAAGCCGTTTCAGATTAAGACGAAGTAAACCAACACGGTTTGCGGACACCCCCTTTTCATTTCGAATCCGGCTGTGAAAGTGGCATAAGCAGCCTCAATCTTGTCGCTTTGACGCAGGATACGCGCCTTGCAAAAGATCATACCACTGTCTGAGGGAAACCGCGCTAAAGCCGCATCAATGATCCGGAGGGCAAGCTGCAGCTTTCCCTTCTTCTTCTGTAAAGCGGTCGCAAGGTTGATGTAATAAGTCGCGGAAGCTTTCTTGATACGGTTCGCCATCCGCTTCTGATCATGCGCGGACTGTGTCAGCGTGGCGTGAACAGCTCTGCCGAGTTTGGCTTCGTTGGAGAAAATCCGGACCAGATGGTGGCCAGGTATAATACAGGCACAAGTTTTACGGGTAGCACAGCCTCTTCAATGGCCTTCGCATGCAGCTTGTCGAGGCGAGTTGTCGGATCATAAAAGATCGAAACCTTACCAAAAACATCCACGCTCCGGATCGCCATATCTCCGTGCAGGCCACCGTTGTAAAAAGCATGTCTGTTGGAATCAAAAGGTGCTTCGTGAGGGCTGATGGCAAACTGCGGTGAACACGCAAGCACAGCATCAGCAGACAGATACCTGCTGTACTTTAATGCGGCGTAGCCGCCCATGCTGCTGCCCATCACTATTACGGGAGCGCGCAGCGTAGGCAACGTCTTCAGCAACGGCTCCACCAAAGCCCGCGCAAATAGCTCTTGTCGCGCGGGGAGTTCAGAACCATGTCGCCCTTCCAATCAAAGAATGTTGACTGCGCCTAAGGCGGGGTCTGCCCCTGATCAATTAAAGCATCCGAGAAATAGATAATACTGCCACGGGCGTCCTTACCCTGATGATGAAGGGCTTGTAACTTATTTGAATCGAATAAAATCATCGGTAATTTCAGTCTTTCTTTCGCGTGTCTGCTCTATCCTGACTGCATCACATTCCAGCAAAACGTCTGAGCTTTCCTACGATCCGCTCCATCACACTGCGGCGGGGGGCGGGCTGTTGTGCTGCCCAGCGATGTCGATCGCGGGCAAGGCCTACATCGAACCGCTTAGCGACTCTGGGTGGATAGAGCGTGCGCAAACGGCTGCGGATCTGGTCGGCATGTTCGTCGGTCATCGGCTTGGACAGGCTCCAGGGCAGGGCCAACCCCTGGGACAGCGTCAGGGCAAAAGCATTGATGTCCTGCGGAACCTGCAAGGCGAAGATATTGTCACGCACATCCCGTGCGGGGGTTCTGCCACGGTAGGGGCCACACCGCTCGGAGCTGGCCGTGAACCGGTTGGCCTCGGCCAGCTGGTCAAAGAGGATCTTTGGTCCCTGCCCGACATCGTTCTCGCTGTTGAGATAAAGCTGTAGATCGTGATGGGCGATCAATGCGCCTTTGCGCATCACCGGCAGCAGCATCAGCGTGTCCAGAATGGGCCAGGGATGCTGGTGATTGGCGTCGACAAAAGCGAAATCCACCGTGCCCTCTGCCACATCCTCCGAGGCGTAGGCAGATGTCGCCCCCGTCAGAGAGGTGATGCCGGGTGCAATGCCCGCCTGATCCTCGCCCAGCACATCGCCGATCATACAGCCCACTTCGAGACTGTCGTCAAACCACAGGCGGTCGCGCAAGTCATACGTACGCAGATGGCCGGGCACGCCCAGCAGGCCCGCCTGCATATCCGCCAGCGCCCCGGTCGACAGGCCAGTGGCCGTCCCGATTTCCACCACGACTTCGGGGCGCGCAACCGACAGGCACATGTGCAAAAACGCCAGATCAGGACCATCCACAGCGGCATGTTCATGCGACCACAACGGGGCCAGCCGCGCATCCAGCGCATCTGGGATCCGGCACGCGCCCGCGTCCAAAAGGGGTTTATTCTGTGACATCATCACCTCCGTATATGCTCAGCACTTCTGCGATATGGCCTTGCATGGTCAGCGGCGCCATTGCACCACGCCAATAATCCTGCATGTCTATTTTGCCATCCAAAAGCGATGTCAGGCGTTGGGCAAAGTCTTTGCTATTGCCAGCCTCGAACACCATGTCCGCGCAGCGCCCCAACTCGGAGGCGCCGCCCATGTGCGAGGTCAGCAGCGGGATATGCCGCGCGTGCATCTCGATCGCCACCTGCGGCAGATTATCGTGCCACAGCACCGGGACCACGCCGATGTCCACAGGAGCCAACACCGCATCGAGATCGTCATGGGTATAACCGTCGTGATGGATCACTTCGGCCAGATGCCCGCCCAGTTGCACCAGACGTGCCATGGTTGCAGGATCGCCCGCACGCGCGGCCACCACAATACGGATCCGCGCGGCGATATCCGCAGGCAGAGCCTCCAGTGCGTCGAGCAGGAAAAAGAACCCCTTGTCGCGGCGCATATAGCCGAGATAGCCCAGTGTTAGGGTCTTGTTCTTCGGGATCTGGAGGGCTGGTGCGGTATGTTCAAATTGCGCAGCGGCGAGCGTACCGATATAGCTTGTGGTGAGCAGCGCAGGGGTGATGCCGTATCGCACGGCCAGCCGCCCGACCGCATCCGAAACACACAGAACATGATCACAATTGGCATTGATCAAAGTGGTCATCGCGGCGCGTCGGGCGGCGAAACCTGTAGCAAGCGATGCACCACGATGCGGGTCTAATACTAAGGTTTGAGCCGCTTGCGCACGCTGTCGACGCAGCGCACGCAGCGCGCGCATCCCCCGCGCACCCGTCCCCAAGATACCACGGAAGGCCACGTCATAAGCCCAAGTACCGGGCTGCAACCCAGCAACCCGCAAGCGGTAAGACAGTCCGTTGGCCACCCGCAGTAGGCGGGCATCGTGCTGGTGCGTCAGACAGGTAACGCAGCGCGCGCCGCCCTCAAAATCCTCACAGCTTTCACGCTCGGCGAACCACAGGTTTACTTGCGGACACACCGGGTAATAGTTGTGCAGCGATAGAACCACCTTAGTCTGTCGGGCAAGCCCCTTGATCTCAAGCACGTCTGCCGGCAAACCCTCAAGGTTGTTGAAATGGATCACGTCGTAAGGGCCGGTGCGCGCGATAAAATCAAAAAACACGTCACGCGTGGCGGGATGTGATACCTGTGCAGCGTCGCCAAAGCTGTGATGCGCAGGCGCCAGCACGCCGGAGTTCACGATTTCAAATCGCTCCACTCCCGCGCCTTTGGCACCGTGCCGCAGCTTTTCCCAACGCGGTGCGCGGGCGGGCAGATCATAGGACAGACCGGCTGACAAAAATGATACCTCGATATCGTCGCGCGGCTCCAGCCCCTCGATCAAATTACGCTGATACAGCGTCACACCACCGCCGCGCGCTTCGGTATCCAGATAATCAACCCAGTTGTAATACAGAATCCTGAGCGGTGCGCTCACAGCTCGTCTTCCAGCCAGCGTCCCAACCCGATCTGATTGAAATAATACCGGATCGGCTTGGCATCCACGAACCGTTGCTCGATGGTATTGCTGCTTTGCTTGACCAACGGGCTTTTCATGCCCCGACGGTAGGGAATTTCGAGAAAACCGCACACATCCTCTTCAAATCCATTGCGGAACATCTCGCGATATTCATAGGTCACCTTTGGGTTGGGCAACCCCTCCAGCCATAAGGAGATCAAATGATCGTAGGTGGCATATTCATGCCAGCGGTGGCTGATCTGGCGCGGGGTGGCGCGCACCTTTTGCTCCAGATGTGCATCGGATCGGGTCTGTGCCCAGTTTTTGGTACTTGCCGCTTTGATCAGCGAAGAGACCTGGGCCAGTTTGTTTTCCCGCCAGACGTAGATGATCGACAGATCCGGATCGCGCGCCAACTCCTGCAGTACTTTGATATTATGACCGATCATGAACTTGAAGCCGCCGCAGGCCACCCCTTTTGCTTCGGCGCGATCAAAGAACTGCCGCATATGCGCCACCGGATCCTTGTCACGACCCAGCACAGCCGCGTGGCTGTTGTCCGCCTCCCCTACTTCGCCGATTACCGTGTAGGGGTTGTACTGCTCGCCTGCGCAGACAAGATCGCGGTGTGCGCCGAGCAGCGTCATCAGATAGGTCGTTCCGCTGCGGGGCAGCCCCAAAATCACAAAGCGTTTCATCTACTCTCAATCCTGACTGCGGTTGGGCATGTCTGTCTAAACCACACGCCTTATTGAAGAAACGCCGTCACAATTCAAGGCCCACCGCCACGGTAGCCTAAGCGCGCTGAACCATTTCCAGATGTGTTTCGATGCCTGCTTCGACATCTTCGAAATAAGTTAAATGGCCGTTTTCTAAGACGATCGCTGAATCGCAAAAACTGCGTACCTGCCCCATCTCGTGTGTCACCAGGATCGCACTCGAGGTCTGCATCCGGTCCTTGAACAAGGCCTGACTCTTCTTGCGAAATGCAGCATCGCCCACGGCTGTGACCTCATCCACCAGATAGGTATCAAACCGGATTCCGAAAGACGCGCCAAAGGTCAGCCGCGATCTCATCCCCGAAGAATAGCTGCGCACCGGCATGTTGAAATGGCGGCCCAATTCCGCGAAATCATCGACAAAGGCAACAAGTTCGTCGGTATCGACACCGTAGAGGCGCGCAATAAACCGCACATTCTGCGCGCCTGTAAGATCAGGGTGAAAAGAGCCGCCAAACCCCACCGGCCACGAAATAGTCCCGTCTGAGACCACACGCCCGTAGTCGGGGCGCAATGTCCCCGCGATCAACTGCATAAGGGTCGATTTACCGGCACCATTCATCCCCAGCAAAGCCAGTGATTTGCCAGTTGGCAGTTCGGTCGTCAGGTTGTCGATGACCATTTTTTGATGGCCCTGCACCCTGTAACTTTTTGTCAGGTTCTCAAACCGGATCATGTCGACGCCATCAGTTGCGGTCGCGCACAGAATAATAGACCAGCACCGAAATCGACCAGCCAAGCAGCAAGAACAGTGCTGACAAACCGAAGATAATACCACGACGCGGATACTCGCTGGTCTGGGCCAACGTCGGCGCGATAAAAGTCGCCAGATACCTGCTTTGGCGTGCGGCATTGGCGCGGGCAAGATCCACCGCCGCCAGTGCGGCGCGGTAATTCTCTTCGGCGAACTCGCGGTCCACCACAAGTCCCTCGTATTCGGCGATCAACTGAGGATAGTCATCTCCCGTCCCGCCATCCTGTGTGCCGCCCGACGCCAGTTGGTCCCGCTCGCCTGCGATGCGGCTGCGGATCACCTCGATCAAACGCTCGGCCTGGCGCAAACGCGGATCGCCCGCGCTGGTGGTCCCGCTCAACAGATCGAGGTTTATCAGCGCCTGTGCCAGTTGTTGTTGCAGGTTGTTCATCACTCCCATGCGGCCCTGAATATCGGACGCCGGATCAACAAGCTGATTGCTGGAGCGGAAAAAGGTCAGCGCCTCGCGCGATGTCCTGAGGCGGGCCACTGACTCGTCAAGATCGGAGAGGGCATACCGCATCGCGTCTTCCCGGGCCTGCTCGTTGAGGGCATTGATCATGTTCTGGCTCAGTCGCAGGGTTTCTTGGGCGACCTGCTGTGCCTTGTCAGGTGTAAAAGCCTGCACCCGCATCTCGATCAGCCCTGAACTTCTGTCAAACGAGACCTTGACGATGCGGCGCCAAAAGTTCTCCAGATCCTCGATGCTGGCATCGGGCCGCAAGGCAAACACTGGATCGGATTCCCAGTAGGTACTGTAATGGTCGCGCAAACCGATATTGTCGTCGATGTCCTGCACCAGCGCCTGACTGATGATGAATTTGTACAAAATATCCCCATCCGAAGAGGCAGATGCACCGGTCAGACTGGCGAGCCCCCCCAACAGAGCGGAAGCGCCACCGCCTTCCTCCTGGCGTACGGTAAATCCGGTCAGCGAGCTGTATTGATCCTTGGCCACGATCCACATGTAGAAGGCCACGGCAGCCAGCGGCAAAGCGACAATCACAAAAAACGACACGATTAGTCCGAAGTGCCTACGCCGGAACCGGGCTGCCTTGACCGGTCGCGCTAGGGGGCGGGCGGGCGTCGCGATCTGCTTTACAGGCTGCTTGGGTTGGGCAACTGCATTATCTTTCGGAGCCGCATCATTCATTGTTTTCTCTCAAAAGACTGTCTATTTCCTACAACAGGCTTTTACATCATGTATCCGGCATTGCCAGCACTGGAATTAAACACTTTGCCCTCCCCCACTGCCCAGACACCGAAACTATCGCAAGGCGCAAATCGCAGGTTTGCGACACTCAGAGCGGTTTCGGCACTTATATTACGTGAAATGGCCACCCGCTACGGCCGCTCGCCGGGCGGATATGTATGGGCGGTGCTGGAGCCTTTGGGCGGAATCGTGGTTTTGGGCTTCGGGTTTTCGCTGCTGGTGCGCAACCCCCCGCTTGGCACCAGTTTCTTGCTGTTCTTTGCCACCGGTATTTTGGTCTTTTCGCTGTATAGCAACCTAAGCAATGTCATTGGCAGGTGCATAAACTTCTCACGCGCGTTGCTATTTTATCCCGCCGTTACGTGGGTTGATGCCGTCATAGCGCGGTTTATTCTGACCGTTCTCACGGATACCTTCGTGATGATCATCCTGCTGACAGGGTTGGTCATGATCATCGACAGCCGCACGGTTCTGGACTTTGTTCCGATGGTGGAGGCCGTTGCCCTTGCCGCAGTGCTGGGCCTTGGGGTGGGTATGATCAATTGCGTCCTGTTCGGCCTTTTCAGCATCTGGATGCAAATCTGGAGCATTTTGATGCGGCCCTTGCTGATCGTTTCGGGTATTCTGTTTCTCTACGAAAGCATGCCCCCAGCCCTTCAGAATATTCTGTGGTACAATCCTTTGATGCATATCACGGGGTTGATGCGTTCGGGTTTTTACAGCAATTATGAGGCCGGTTACGTCAGCATAAGCTATGTTCTGGCCGTGTCGATCGTTTGCCTGTTTCTGGGTATTGTGCTGATGGGGCGCTATCACCGCGTCATCCTAAATCGCTAAAAACAGCTCCCGAAGCCAAGAAAACCGGTTGATTAGCGGCGCCCAGCCCAATCCAGCACCCGTTCATGAGCAACATCTGTCCTTCCCGTCACGCCGTCCCGGATGGCGCGGCCTAGCAGCATCAGATAGCGCGCCCGCTCGCCCGAGTGAAACCGTACCTTAATCGCCCATTTGAGCACTACCAGCGGCAGCACAAGCCAGAACCATCCGCCCGCTGCCATGCGGTAGACCATCATCAGGTTGCGATAGTGGTAATAGCTTTTCCACAGGGGACGAAACCGCTGATCTGCATCGGTAATGGTGGTGAAATCATGTTCGAACCGGATCGCGGGATCGAACAGGATCGTTCCACCCGCGCGGCGCATCGCCAGAGAGTACAGCACGTCATCCCCGTAAATGAACAACGCGCCATCGGGGTATCCTACGGTCTCGATGGCGCGGCGCGACACAAAGAGCCCGACAAACGATCCGCTGTCGACGGCCCGCGTGCCAGTGCCCGCGTAATCAACCGCCGTCAGATGAAAGCCATCCCTGCCACGACCCCGCAACATCCCAGCAAGCGTACGCATCACCATACCCTTGTGCCAGAACGGATTCATCGTGGGCCGGTTCATGTCACAGATCCGCCCGTCTGGATGGTAGACCGCCGCGGCCCATGCCATGGCTGAACTGCGGTCACCCTGTACGAACTGTGCCACTGCACCCGATTGCGGGCGCGCATCATCGTCCATCAGCAGAATCCAAGCTGGGTCGAACTGGGCCACGGCGAGGCGCATTCCCGCCTCGAAGCCTCCTGCTCCACCACCGTTGACCGCGCAGCGGTGAACCACCAGCGCGGCATGATCGGCCTGTTGCTCCGACAGCCAGTCCGCCGTGCCATCGGTCGAAGCGTTATCAACAACGATAATCCGGTCCAGCCCCTCAGATTGGGCCGCGAACAGACGTGGCAGCGTAACCTGCAATTGCGCCAGACGGTTATAGGTGACAACCACGGCCACGATCCGAGAAGCTATTTTCGGATCACGTTGCGTCATAGTACCTTCCTCGTCCCTGAGTTCCTGTCCTGCTCTGGTCATAAATCAAACGCCAAGTCAAACGGATCAACGGTATTTCCCGCCTCCTCGGCTTGTCTTTTCATCGTGATCTGGCAAGAAGGGGTCATGAATTGAGCCAGGGACCGCATTACAATGGAAATAGAACATACCGCTTTGCAGGGTGTTATCATCTTGCGCCCTGCACGACACGGCGATGACCGCGGGTTTTTCTCCGAAAGCTGGAACCACAATCGGATGGCTGACGCAGGCCTGGATTATAATTTTGTGCAAGACAATCATTCACTGTCGCGTGCAGTTGGCACCGTGCGCGGCCTGCACTACCAGTCACCACCACATGCGCAGGCCAAGCTTGTGCGTTGCGGACAGGGTGCGCTGTTCGATGTCGCCGTCGATATCCGCCACGGCAGCCCGACCTATGGGCATTGGGTGGGGGTCGAGTTGACGGCGCAGAATGGGACACAATTGCTGATCCCTGCGGGCTTCCTGCATGGTTTTTCTACCCGCGCACCCGACACCGAGATTATTTATAAATGCACCGATTATTACGCGCCCGAATGTGACGGCGCAGTGCGCTATGATGATCCAGCCATCGGGATTGACTGGGGCCTGGGCGATACAGCACCCTTGCTGTCTCCCAAAGACACCGCCGCGCCCCTGCTGGCCGACATCGGAACACCCTTTGTGTACGACGGGACAGCATCATGAAGATCCTCGTGACCGGTGGTGCCGGCTTTATCGGATCGGCTGTTGTGCGGCTTGCGGTGGCACGTGGCCATGAGGTTGTGAACCTCGATGCGCTTACTTACGCCGCCCGCCTTGAGAATGTGGCATCGGTCGCCGACAGCCCGCTTTATGCGTTTGAGCAGGCCGACATCCGCGACCGTGCCGCACTGGACCGCGTGTTAGAGGCGCATAAGCCAGATAGCATCATGCACCTGGCCGCTGAAAGTCATGTGGACCGCTCCATCGACGGGCCGGGCGATTTCATCGAGACGAACATCACCGGCACCTACCACATGCTGGAGGCCGCGCGCGCCTACTGGACCGCCCAAGGGCGGCCCGACACGTTCCGGTTTCACCACATTTCGACGGACGAGGTCTACGGATCGCTGGGTCCCACGGGCATGTTCACCGAAGACACCCCGTACGATCCGCGCAGTCCTTATTCCGCCTCCAAGGCAGCCAGCGACCATCTGGTCCGCGCTTGGGCAGAAACCTATGGCCTGCCTGTGGTGCTGACCAACTGCTCCAACAATTACGGCCCCTACCACTTTCCCGAAAAGCTGATCCCCGTGGTGATCCTGAATGCACTGGCAGGCAAGGCGCTACCAATCTACGGCGATGGCTCGAATATCCGCGACTGGCTTTTTGTCGAGGACCATGCCGATGCTCTTCTGTGCGTACTGGAAAACGGTGCCCTTGGCCGCTCTTACAACATCGGCGGCGAGAATGAGCGGACTAATCTGGAGCTGGTCAAAACGATCTGCGGTATTCTGGACCAAAAACGCCCCCGTGATGCGGGCAGCTACGCCGATCAGATCACCTTTGTGACCGACCGCCCCGGCCATGACGCACGCTATGCCATCGACGCCAACCGCATCATCACCGAGCTGGGCTGGCGCCCCTCCGTCACCGTCGAGGAGGGGCTGGCGCGGACGGTGCAATGGTATCTCGACAACGAGGCGTGGTGGCGTGCGCTTCAGGACCGGGCCGGCGTGGGTGAGCGGCTGGGGAAGCACGCATGAATGTGCTGGTGTTCGGCCGCACGGGTCAGGTCGCCACCGAATTGCAACTGCGCGCGCAGGTGACAGCACTCGACCGCACTGAGGCAGATCTGTCGGATCCTGCGGCGTGCGCGGCAGCGATTGTGGCGCGTAAACCCGATGTGGTGATCAACGCAGCCGCCTATACAGCCGTCGACCGCGCCGAAGAAGATGCCGCAGTGGCCCAGACCGTCAATGCCGATGCGCCGGGTGCCATGGCGCGCGCCTGTGCGCAGCTGGGCATTCCGTTTCTGCATGTCTCGACTGATTATGTCTTTGATGGCAGTGGCACGGCGCCATGGCAGGTGACTGATCCGATCGCACCGCTTGGCGTCTATGGCCGCACCAAGGCGGCAGGTGAAGAGGCCGTGCGCGCGGCGGGCGGTGCCCACGCGATCCTACGCACTTCCTGGGTGTTCTCCGCCCATGGCGCCAATTTCGTGAAAACCATGCTGCGCCTGTCGGAAACCCGTGATGCGCTGAACGTGGTGAACGACCAAATCGGCGGCCCGACCCCGGCAGGTGGCATTGCCGATGCATTACTGGCGATGGCACGGGCTATGGTGGCAGGGCAATCCGGCGGCACCTTTCACTACGCAGGTGTCCCTTCTGTGAGTTGGGAGGGTTTTGCGCGCGAAATATTTGCCGCCGCAGGGCGCACTGTCGACGTGACCGGAATTCCGACCACAGATTATCCGACACCTGCCAAGCGGCCTCTGAATTCCCGCCTCGATTGTTCCTTGTTAGACACTGAATTTAATATTACTCCGCCGGACTGGAAAGCTGATCTGGCCAATATTGTGAGCGAATTAATATGATCACTCCTCCCAAAAAGGACCGCAAAGGCATCATTCTGGCCGGTGGTTCAGGCACACGGCTTTATCCGGTGACCATTGGCGTCTCCAAACAGTTGCTGCCGATCTACGACAAACCGATGGTTTATTATCCATTGTCGGTTTTGATGCTGGCGGGCATCCGCGAGATCGCAATGATCACCACGCCGCAGGACCAAGTACAGTTCCAGCGCACATTGGGGGACGGCAGCCAATGGGGGCTGTCGCTCACTTATATCGTGCAGGCCTCGCCCGACGGGTTGGCACAGGCCTATATTCTGGCAGAGGATTTTCTGGATGGCGCGCCTTCGGCTATGGTGCTGGGCGATAACATCTTCTTTGGCCATGGATTGCCCGAGCAGATGGCGCAAGCCGATGCACAGGAGACCGGAGGCACCGTATTCGGCTACCGCGTCCATGATCCAGAACGCTATGGCGTCGTCGACTTTGCTCCCGATGGGACCGTGCGCGCGATCATCGAAAAGCCCGAGGTGCCACCGTCGAACTATGCCGTAACGGGATTGTACTTTCTGGACGGAACGGCGCCCGCGCGGGCCCGTACTGTGCAACCGTCAGCACGCGGCGAATTGGAAATCACCACGCTGCTTGAGACGTACCTCCACGATGGAACTCTGACAGTGCAGCAAATGGGGCGCGGTTATGCGTGGCTCGATACCGGCACCCATGGCAGCCTGCTTGATGCGAGCAACTTCGTGCGTACCCTCTCGACCCGCCAGGGGTTGCAGGTCGGTTGTCCCGAAGAAATTGCCTTTGCCAAAGGCTGGATCAGTCGTAAAGATCTTACAGAAATCGCCGCAAAATACGCGAAGAACAGTTATGGCACTTATCTGTCCGGACTGCTGAAATAACAAAATCCGCCTAAGCCAGTATCAAGATATATGCGATAGGCTGGGGCGATGCCGTCTGTCTATCGCCGCCGCAGCGGCCGACAAACGTGAAAACTGCAGGGTGCGCAATCCCGCCGGTCGAGCGTAGCCAGGAACCTTTCCAAATCTGGTGGTAGCTCCTTATAAAACCTGATCTCTGCCGGGGCATCCACGCGAGGGCGATCATATCGCTTTGGCGGGTATGTTGGGCGGAATATCATGGTCCACCGGTATTGATCGCCTTCACTTACCCGACAGATCCCGGCTAAAGCGGGCCAGATCGACGATTGCCTGTCCTCGGCGGAGCTACTACGTTGGTTTTAGTTCACATAATGCCCCAGGATCAGATCCGTGTCACAAAAACCCAAACGCCCCCTCACCTTACGCGATGTATCGGAGGCCTGCGGGGTCTCGGAGATGACGGTAAGCCGTGTCTTGCGCAAAAGCGGCGACGTGTCGGCGACAACGCGGGAGCGGGTCTTGGTCGCGGCCAAGGAGCTGGGCTATGTGCCCAATCAGATCGCAGGGTCTCTTGCGTCGCAGCGAGTCAATCTGGTGGCGGTGATCATTCCGTCTTTGGGCAATATGGTGTTCCCCGAGGTTCTGGCCGGCATAAACGCGATCTTTGACGACACGCCGTTGCAGCCTGTTGTGGGTGTCACCGATTACCGCCCTGAAAAAGAGGAACAAGTACTCTACGAGATGCTGTCATGGCGGCCCTCCGGGGTGATCATCGCGGGGCTGGAGCATTCTGAGGCGGCGCGTGCGATGCTGCTCAATGCGGGTATTCCAGTGGTCGAAATCATGGATACCGATGGCAATCCCGTTGATGCGATGGTGGGTATCTCGCACCGTCAGGCGGGCCGCGACATGGCAAAGGCGATCCTGCGCGAGGGTTATGAGAGGATCGGTTTTCTGGGCACCAAGATGCCGCAGGACCACCGCGCACGCAAACGATTTGAGGGGTTCACCGAGGCGCTCACGCGCGAAGGGATCGAGATCGAGGACCGTGCCTTCTACAACGGTGGCTCTGCGCTTCTTAAGGGCCGCGAGATGACGCGCGATATGCTCAAACGCTCCCCTGATCTAGATTTTCTATATTATTCCAATGACATGATCGGCGCTGGCGGCCTGCTGCATCTGCTCGACGAAGGTGTGGATGTGCCCGGACAGATCGGGCTGGCAGGGTTCAACGGGATCGAATTGTTGGCAGGCCTGCCGAGGCAGTTGGCCACCACCGATGCCTGCCGCCGTGAGATCGGGATGGCGGCGGCGCGGATCATTCTCAACGACAGCGCCCCCGAGTCTGATCCCGACCTGCCTCGGACCGTTACGATGAAGCCGACGCTCACGCTTGGGGATACGCTGCGCCGTCGCACGCGGGGATGAACCTGCCGCGGCTGACCAATTTGGCAGCGCGACGGATTTTCATGGACCGGCACGCGCTGTTGGAAACGCCGCAGGGACCCGCCAATAGTGATGCACTTTTGTCGCTGATAGAGCGTTTGGGCTTTGTCCAGCTCGACAGCATCAACACAGTCGCGCGGGCGCATGACCTGATCCTGTTTGCCCGCAAACCGCGCTACCGGGCTGGCGATCTCAAGCGCCTGTATGAGCGCGACAGGGGACTGTTCGAGCATTGGACCCATGATGCGGCTGTCATCCCGCTGACCTATTACCCCTACTGGCAGATGCGCCGCACACGTGATGCCGCAAAGCTGCGTAAGCAGTGGCGCAACTGGCGGCGGGACGGTTTTGAGGAGCAGCTTCAGACTGTCCTGCACCATATTCGTGATCACGGCGCCTGTGGATCTTCCGATGTGGGGCGGAACGAGGCACGGGGATCGGGCGGGTGGTGGGATTGGCATCCCTCCAAGACTGCACTGGAATATCTGTGGCGCAGTGGCGCGCTGCATGTTGTCGGGCGGGAGGGGTTTCAAAAGCGATACGATCTGACCGAACGTGCGCTAGAGCCGCACATCTGGGCGCAGAACGCCGCCCCCTCCGACGCGCAGACGGTCGACTGGTGCTGCGCAGGTGCGATCGACCGCCTCGGTTTTGCCACTCCGGGCGAGATTGCGGCATTCTGGGCGCATGTAAGTTTGGCCGAGGCCAAGGAATGGTGCGCAGGTGCTTTGCGTCAGGGCGACATCGAGGAGGTCGAAATCACCGGCGCAGACGGGGTGATCAAGCGAAGCCTCGCACGGCCTGACCTGCTGAATGATCCTGCGATAGAGGCGCCCGTGACTCAGCGCCTGCGCGTGCTCAGCCCGTTCGACCCCGCCCTGCGAGACCGCAAGCGGGCCAAATTCCTATTCGGTTTCGACTACCGGATCGAGGTATTTGTACCGGAGGCCAAGCGCGTCTTTGGCTATTACGTGTTTCCGTTGTTGCAGGGAGAGCGTTTGGTCGGCCGTGTAGACATGAAGGCTGTCCGGGCCGACGATACACTGCGAATTCGCGCGCTTTGGCCGGAAAAGGGCGTGACATGGGGTAAGGGGCGCCGTGCTTCGTTCGAGGCAGAGCTTGACCGCGTCAAACGCCTCGCCGGGGTAAGCGAGACCGAGTTCGAGGAAGACTGGCTCAGGCCCGCAGCACAGCATCAGTTTGGCTAGGCGATCTCAGGGTGTTTCCGAGGAACGCCCATTGCTTTTGCATCCATGCTCTGGTCTGTTTGTGGGAAAGGAGCCGCCATGTCCCCGTCAGATCCGCACAACCATGGATAACCTCGCACCCCCCGTGACCTGTCGCGCAAACGCATCGAGAAACAGTCGTTTTGCGTGCCTGCTTCAATCGTGGGAAGGCATATCAAAATGACTGGTCCTGCGCGCATCCGCGCCGTTGGCCTTTCAGGCCTGCTGGTCCAGTTCGCTGATAGGATGAGCGAGCCTGCGAACCGCGCTGCGATCGCCTTTCGTGCGGCGGTGGAGGAACAACGCTGGTCGGAAGTACGAGAGACGTCAACCTCGCTTGTCTCGACATTTGTGAGCGTGGATCTGGTTAGCACCCCACCAGAGGCCATGACCGACAGGCTCAACGCACTGCTGGAGACCCGGGACTGGCTGGACGCGCCTTTGCCCGCCGGTCGCACACTTTGGGAGATCCCGACCCTTTATGGGACTGATGCTGCTCCGCAATTAGAGGAGGCCGCAGAGGCCGCGGGCGTGTCGCCGGAGACGGCGATTGCCGAGTTGTCATCAGCGCGGGTCCGGGTGCTGACCATCGGCTTTGCCCCCGGCCAGCCCTACACCGGAGAGTTGCCGCCCCATTGGGACATTCCGCGCCAACAGGCGCTAACGAAATCCGTGCCGGCGGGTGCGTTGGTGGTTGCGATCCGGCAGCTCATCATTTTCACCAACGCGTCGCCAACCGGGTGGCGGCACATAGGGCAGACCGCGTTCCGCACGTTTCGCCCCCGCGATGCCGCCCCTATCGCGCTGTCACCGGGCGACGAGCTGTGCTTTCCCTCCGTGACCCCGGCAGAATACGCGCGCATTGTGGAAACGGATCACAGCGGTAACGGTGGCGCACAACGGCAGGTGCTGGAATGAGCAGATCGCTCGAAATAATTTCTTGCGGCCCTGCCGTGACGGTGCAGGACATGGGAAGGCCCGGATTTCTGGCTCAGGGCATGACGCGCGGTGGGGCGGCAGATGTGCTGGCACTCCATGAGGGCGCCGCTTTGCTGGGTCAGTCGGCTCAGCTTGCCGCGCTGGAAATGGTGGGGATGGGCGGCAATTTTCGTGCGGGCGCTGATCTGCGGATCGCCCTGACGGGTGCGCCAATGACGGCGCTGATCGACGACATCCCCGTTGCGTGGAACGCAAGCCATCTGCTGCTCGCCGGTGCCACACTCAAGATCGGCGGAGCGCGCAGCGGCACGTATGGCTATCTGCATCTGGGCGGTGGGATCGACACGCCTGTGATGATGGGCGCACGCGGCGCGCATCTGAGTGCGGGCCTTGGTGCGGCGCTGTCAGCTGGTGACGTATTGCCCGTCGGGCCGGACAAAGGGAACGCCACCGGCATGACCCTGCCCGTCGACAACCGTTTTGAAGGTGGCCCGATCCGCATCACATCGTCCATGCAGACCGAACACTTTGACAAAGAAACACGCGACCGCTTTTGTGCGACCCGTTTTCGTCGTGATCCGCGCGGCAACCGGATGGGTGTGCGCATGGATCACGACGACGCCCCCTTCACCGCCGAAGGGCAGTTGACGATCCTGTCGGATGTGATTGTACCCGGCGACATCCAGATCACCGGCGACGGCGCGCCATTTGTCCTCATGTGCGAATGTCAGACCACCGGCGGCTATCCCCGGATCGGCACCGTCCTGCCCAGCGACCTGGCGCGCGTGGCGCAGGCACCTGCGGGAGCGATCCTCACGTTTGGCTTTGTTGATCTTGACGCAGCGCGCGCAATTGAACAGCGCGCCACAGCCGCGCGTGCGGCCTTGCAATCCTGTGTCACGCCCCTGCTGCGCGATCCGCACAGCATCCGGGATCTTCTGGGCTATCAGCTCATTAGCGGTGCCATCAACGCCACAGAAAATCCTTTTGAAGAAAGGCGCTGAACCATGCGTGTCGATCTGAATGCCGATATGGGCGAAAGTTTTGGTCCGTGGAAGATGGGGGATGATGCGGCCCTCCTGAATATTGTGACTTCGGCGAACATCGCCTGCGGTGGCCACGCGGGCGACGCCGATACAATGGCAAAAACAATGGCGCTGGCGCATAAGAACGGCGTCGGCATCGGTGCCCACCCCGGATTTATGGATCTGGCAGGATTCGGCCGCAACCGCATGTCGGTGCCACGTGCAACCCTTCAGAACCAGATCCGCTATCAAGTGGGCGCCAGTGTCGGTATGGCGCGAAGTGTCGGCGCGAAGGTGCGCCACCTCAAACTGCATGGTGCCGTAGCCAATATGGCGTCAGAGGATCCCGTACTCGCTCGCGATCTTTATGACGCCGCTCTGTCGGTCGATCCTGACCTCATCATCATGGTCCTTGCCGCCACGGCGCAACAGCTGGCGGTAGAAGAACTGGGATGCACCTGGGCAGGCGAGATTTTTGCCGATCGCGCTTATAATGATAACGCAACACTGGTGGATCGCAGCATCGACGGCGCAGTGATCCATGATCCTGACATCGCAGGCGCGCGCATCGTCGAGATGGTGAAGGCCGGAGCGATCATTACGCACAGTGGCAAACACATCCCGGCAGCAATCGACACGATTTGCCTGCACGGCGACACGCCGACCGCAGTCCAGATTGCACAGTCTGTTCGCAAAGCTTTGGAAAGTGCGGATATTGCGGTTGACCAGTTTGATGGCCACCGCTGAACTATTTCTGGCAAGAAAAGGTAAAGTGGTGAGCCCGTCGGGATCCGAACCCGAGACCTACTGATTAAAAGTCAGTTGCTCTACCAACTGAGCTACAGGCCCACTGGGCGTGGTTTAGAAACCTGTGCGGTTTGGGTCAACCCCCATAACGCATGAATTTCTTCCCACCTGCTGGAAATAGCCACTCACTCCCGATATATGGCGATCATGAGCACTATGATCCCATCCCCTCTACCCTTCATGAAGATGCACGGTCTCGGCAATGACTTCGTTGTTTTCGACGCGCGTGCGCGCGAATTTATGCTTTCCGAGGGTCTAATTCGCGGGATTGCCCACCGGCGGACGGGAATCGGGTTTGACCAGCTTGCCGTGATTGGGGAAGGTCCAGGCGATGCACATCTTACATTTTACAATTCCGACGGCTCTACGTCTGCGACGTGCGGCAATGCGACACGCTGCATCGCGCGTTACCTGATGGACGATATGGCTGTGGATGCGCTGCACCTGACGACGGATCGCGGTGACATTTTTGCGGAAGATTCGGGCGGTGGCCTGACGTCGGTGAATATGGGGCAACCCCAGCTCGACTGGCGTGACATCCCGCTTGCGCACGATATGGATACCCTTTGTCTGCCAATCGAGGGGTCGCCCGTCGCCACCGGCATGGGCAATCCGCATTGTACCTTCTTTACCGAGGATGTTGCGGCAGTTGATCTGGTAGCGTTCGGCGCCGCGCATGAAAATCACCCCTTCTTCCCCCAGCGCACCAATGTTCAGATTGCTCAGGTCATCGGACCCGACCACATCCGCATGCGCGTCTGGGAGCGGGGTGTGGGCATCACGCTTGCGTCCGGCTCGTCCAGTTGTGCCACCGCTGTTGCTGCGGCACGTCGGGGGCTGACAGGGCGAAACGTGCGCATCGATCTGGACGGCGGTACGCTTACGATTGACTCGCGCGCCGATGGTGTCTGGATGACGGGGCCGACGATGCATGTCGCGGATGGCGTACTTACCCCAGATTTCATTGCGAGCTGCGAATGACCGCGCCCATTTTTTCAAATCACGGATGCCGCCTGAACCAGTATGAACTGGAGGCGATGAAGGAGCTGGCATCGGATGCCGACCTGCGCGATGCAGTGGTCGTCAATACCTGTGCCGTGACGGCAGAGGCGGTCCGCAAAGCACGCCAAGACATCCGCAAGCTGCGCAAAGCGAACCCCAATGCGCGTTTGATCGTGACCGGATGCGCTGCCCAGACAGAACCAGCCACCTTTACCGCGATGCCCGAAGTGGATGCGGTGATCGGCAACACTGAAAAGATGCAAGGCGGCACGTGGCGGGGCTTGGCGGCCGACTTCATCGGCGATACAGAAGCGTTGCAAGTCGACGACATTATGTCGGTGACCGAGACGGCGGGGCACCTGATAGACGGGTTTGGCACCCGTAGTCGCGCCTACGTACAGGTTCAGAACGGCTGTGACCACCGCTGTACGTTCTGCATCATCCCATACGGACGGGGAAATTCCCGTTCGGTACCCGCCGGTGTGGTCGTTGACCAGATCAAGCGGCTGGTCGACAAAGGCTTTAACGAAGTGGTGCTTACCGGTGTTGACCTTACGTCATGGGGCGCTGACCTGCCAGCCGCACCACGGCTGGGAGACTTGGTCATGCGCATCCTTCGGTTGGTGCCTGATCTTCCAAGATTGCGGATCAGTTCAATTGATTCGATCGAAGTAGATGAAAACCTTATGCAGGCTATCTCGACAGAGCCGCGGTTGATGCCACATCTGCATTTGTCGCTACAACATGGCGACGATTTGATCCTCAAACGGATGAAGCGTCGGCACCTGCGGGATGATGCCATCGCCTTTTGCACGGAGGCGCGGGCCCTGCGCCCTGACATGACTTTCGGCGCCGATATCATCGCAGGCTTTCCCACCGAGACGGAGCCAATGTTTGAGAATGCCCTGAGGATGGTCGAGGAATGTGATCTTACATGGCTACACGTCTTTCCCTACTCTGCGCGAGAAGGAACTCCAGCCGCACGTATGCCGCCTGTGAATGGCACTGTGATTAAGGAACGTGCTGCCCGCCTGCGTGCTGCCGGAGCGTTGCAGGTCCAGCGCCATCTGGAGGAACAGATCGGTCAGCTTCATAATGTGTTAATGGAAAATCCCACGATGGGCCGTACCACGCAGTTTGCCGAGGTGATGTTTGATACACCGCAATGCGAGGGAACGATTGTTCAGGCGCGAATCAAGGGTGTTCAAGATACCCAGCTGCTTGCCTGAGCGGAACACCGTGAGAGCGAAATAGTTACCTCAAACCAAAAGCGCCCGCAGATCAGATCTGCGGGCGCTTTTTCAATTATTCAGCCGAAGAGAAATCAGTCTTTCTTTTTGACGTTTGCCCAAAGACGTTTGTTCGTCAGGTACAGCAGCACCGACAGAAGCGTGAGAAACAGCACACCGGCAAATCCTGCCTGCTTGCGGTCACCCATCTTTGGCTCGGCAGTCCACATCAGGAACGCTGCAACATCTTCAGACATTGCTTCGACACTGTTGGACGAACCATCTGCAAACTCGACAGCCTCGTCATAGAGTGGGGGCGCCATAGCGAGCCAACCACCCTCAAAGTAGATGTTCTCGTAAAGAGTCACACCGGCTTGCGTCTTCTCTTCGCCAGTATAACCGTGCAGCAAGGCCGAGATGTACTCAGCGCCACCAAAACCGTAAAGCAGTTGGTTAATGCCGAGGCCGTAGGGGCCGGAGAACGCTTTACGCTTTTTCGCCATCAGCGAAAGATCGGGGGCATTCTCAAGGTTAGATTCAGGGAAGTGGTCGACGGGTGTTGCATCCCGAAAATCGTCGAGTTCTTCGTCGTATACTTCCCAAAGCTTGGCATACTCAATGACCTGCTCTTCGGGGAGCATTGGGCCACCTTCGTCCCCAATAGTCCGTATCGGGACGAATTTGAGACCGTGGCAAGCAGAGCAAAGCTCTGTGTAGATCTGAAGGCCACGTTGCAATTGGTTCACATCGTACGATCCAAAAGGTCCGTCGAAGGAGAAATCAATATTTGCGATTGGCGCTGCCTTCTCACCCGCAGCAAAAGCTGCGGGTGCAGTGAGCGCGACGACCGCGCTCAGAAGTGTTGCTTTGACTATATTCATCTCTGATTTACTCCGCGGGGTTCACGATTGTCGTCGTGCCGCCGACTTTAGGCGCGTAGTTCGCGTTAAAGTCTTCTTCGATGGTATCTGGTGGTGTGAGTGGTTTCTCAATCACGCCCAGAAGCGGCAGGATCACCAGGAAGTAGGCAAACCAGTAGGTCGTCGCGATCAGCGAGATCGTAGCGTATGGCTCCTCAGCGGGCATGGCGCCGACCCACATCAGGACAAAGAAGTTGACCACGAAAAGCCAGAACCACCACTTGAACATCGGACGGTAGCGACCCGAGCGTACCCGGCTGGTATCGAGCCATGGCACAGCAGCCATTACGCCGATGGAACCGAACATCGCAAGTACACCAAAGAACGTCGCGTCGATGATGCCGCCCGTCAGGAACGATGCGATCTGGACAACCCATACTTCTGAAGTGAAAGCACGCAGAACGGCGTAGAAGGGCAGGAAGTACCATTCTGGGACGATATGCGCGGGAGTCGCGAGTGCATTGGCCTCAATGTAGTTATCTGGGTGGCCAAGATAGTTCGGCATAAAGCCTACGACCGCGAAGAAAACCACCAGAATAATGGCCAGCGCAAACAAGTCCTTGATCACGAAGTAGGGCCAGAAGGGCAGGGTATCTTTCGCGGCATCTTCTTTCGATGTGCGACGTACATCTACACCGGTCGGGTTGTTGTTACCCGTGGTGTGGAACGCCCAGATGTGCAGGATCACGAGACCCGCAGTCACGAATGGCAAAAGGTAGTGCAGCGAGAAGAAGCGGTTCAACGTTGCGTTGTCGACCGCAGGGCCACCCAACAACAGCGTCTGGATCGCATCACCCACGAAGGGCACGGCACCAAACAGACCTGTGATCACAGTTGCACCCCAGAAGGACATCTGGCCCCATGGCAAAACGTAACCCATGAATGCCGTCGCCATCATCAGCAGATAGATAATCATACCGATGATCCACGTGATTTCACGCGGCGCTTTGTAAGAGCCGTAATACAAGCCCCGGAAGATGTGGGCATAAACAGCAATAAAGAACAGCGATGCACCGTTCATGTGCATGTAACGGAGCATATATCCGCCATTCACGTTGCGCATGATGTGCTCAACGCTCGCGAAAGCGCCATCAACGCTGGGATTGTAGTGCATCGCCAGGACGATGCCGGTAATTATTTGAAGTGCCAGACAGAAGGTCAGCACAATGCCCCAGATCCACATCCAATTTAGGTTCTTGGGTGTAGGGATCATCAGCGTGTCATACATCAGTCCAACAATTGGGAGGCGGCCGTGCAGCCACTTTTCGCCCTTCGATGTTGGCTCGTAATGGTCGTGAGGAATTCCAGACATAAGTTTGTTCCTTTAACCGAGTTGAATTGTTGATTCGTCGAGAAATTCTGCCGGCGGTATGGGCAGGTTCAATGGTGCCGGACCCCGCCGAATGCGGCCTGCCGTGTCATAGTGCGAACCATGACAAGGGCAGAACCAGCCACCAAAGTCACCCGCATCCCCGAGAGGAACGCACCCGAGATGAGTGCAAACACCCATCATAACGAGCCATTCTCCGGCTTCGTCCAGCGTACGATTCTCATCAATCGCCGTGGCCTCGCCCGCAATGTTTACATTCTCCGCACCCTTGTCAGGAAGCTCAGACAGATCAACGGCGCGGCCTGCCTCAATCTCTTCGGGGGTCCGGCGGCGGATAAACACGGGTTTGCCCAGCCACTTCACAGTCATCTGTGAACCCGGCTCTACACCGCTCACATCCACACGGATGGAGGACAGCGCCAAAACATCGGCGGAAGGGTTCATCTGATTGACCAATGGCCAAACGGCAGCACCAACGGCCACGGCACCCGTGCCTGCGGTCGCATAATAGAGGAAATCCCTCCGGTTGCCTGCGGTATCATCAGTTTGTGACACGTCGGTTTCTCCGTATTTAGGCCCGCGGCGGGCAAACAGGTGATCAGACGCACTTCTTATGTGCATCGAACATTGGTGCGTTATCTAGCTTGCGGTATCACAATCGTCCAGATGGTTTAGCTGCGCAAACCGTCGCAGTGCCATAATTTCACGGGCGATTTGATCTATTCCGGTAAGATTCATGTGGTCGGTGGCACGGTCGATTTCATCGACGGTCGCGATTCGAATTTTGAGTACCATGCGGCCAAACCATCGTTCCCCTTGCGCCAGCCGCGCGCGTCGTGGCGGAAATCAATGTACCCCAACGCACAGGCAACCGCGATCTGTCCCATATCGAGCGGGCCGTTCAAATGGCTCATCCAGCGGGTGTTGAGGGCGCCGATCCCGCGCGCGACCTTGTCCCACTGTCCTTCCACCCATTCCGGCATCCGCTTGTCTTCGGGCCGCAGGCGCGTCTCGTACACCATCAGCAAGGCCGCATCCAGCATCCCGTCCGCCGTCGCCTCCAGCGTGAGCGTATCCCAGCGGCGTGTACCCACGGGGTAAAGCTTGTCACCGCCGCGCGCATCCAGATAGGCAGTGATCACCCGGCTGTCATACAGTGTCGGGCCATCGGACCGCTCCAGCGCAGGCACCTTCGCCAGAGGATTTTTGGCCAGCAACGCAGGATCCGCAGCCACCGGCGTGGTCGCCACGTTGATCAGCTCCACATCGCCAAGTTGCCCCGTCTCTTCGAGCAGAATCATCACCTTGCGCACATAGGGAGAGGTGGGAGCGTAGTAGAGCTTCATAAGAGCGGTCCTTTGTCGAAGAGGTTCCCTGACACTCTTTACCCGAACGCCGCTCTTGGCAACCGCCTGTTATGTATGGTCCAGGTCGCGCATCATCTCGGCAATCTCCGCAGGCGCGCTGCCGATCCCGTGTTCATGCATTTGCACCGCCGCCGCAAGCCGCACCGCCTCCGGCTTATTCTGGCCAAGCTTCCATGTGCCATCAACGCCCGTCACCGTAAACCGGAACGGCACGATCATCCGCATCATCTTTTCCAGCACCTCGGGCGTCATTTTATCCGTGCTCCATGGTGTCTTGGGCAACAGTTGGTCTTCATACGCCGCCGATTGCCTGTCCAGCATGTCGCGCATCGCCTCCTGCGGCAACCGCTCCAGCGTGCCGGTCAGGTGTACCGCGATATAATTCCACGTCGGCACCTGATCCACAGCGCCGTACCAATCGGGCGGGACATAACTGTCAGGGCCTGAAACTGCGATCTTGGCCGCATGACGCCCCTCGCCCAGCCGCGCAATCGGATTTGATCGGACCAGATGCAAATCTGCCGTCGCCGCGTCCGCGCTGAGCAGAAAGGGAATGTGGCTCAGAAGCGGGCCATCACCCGCATTCACCGCCAGCAGGCCAAAGCCGCGCGCACGGGCGAAGGCGATGTTTCGCGCGGTGTCTGCATCGTGAAAAACCGGATTGGGGTGCATGGCGACCTCTTGTGACTGTGACCCGATAACCTATTGCAGCGCCGGACGCCTCTTGGCAATGTGCAGCCATTCTCAGGGCGGGGTGAAATTCCCCACCGGCGGTATGGAGGTTCCCCTCCGAGCCCGCGAGCGCTGCCGACTTCTCTTCGAGAGGCGGCGGGACAAGCAGATCCGGTGAGATGCCGGAGCCGACGGTCACAGTCCGGATGGAAGAGAATGCAGGTTTTTGGACGTACCTTCGGGTGCGACCGCTGGCCTGTGATCGCCTTGGGTGGACTGTTAAAGCCTAAAGGAGATGACCATGACAGACACCCCAAAACGCTTCGCCTTTGTCAAAGCACAGTGGCATGCCGATATTGTCGACCGCGCCTATGACGGGTTCTCAGAGCTTGTACCGCCTGCGCAAACAGATGTTTTCAGCGTCCCCGGCGCATTCGAAATGCCGCTAAAGGCACAACAGCTTGCCAAAACCAGGAAATATGATGCCGTGATCTGTGCCGCTTTTGTGGTGGACGGCGGCATATACCGCCATGATTTTGTCGCCTCCGCCGTTGTCGACGGCCTGATGCGCGTGGGGCTGGATACCGGCGTGCCCGTGCTGTCGGTCTCGCTCACCCCGCACCATTATCACGAGACGGAGCATCACAATGCGATCTACCGCGCCCATTTTGTCGAGAAAGGTCGCGAAGCAGCGCGCGCCGCTTTCGCAATCGTGGCACCCTAGCCAAGATAGGCACGCAACTCCGGCGGCGGATTATCCATCAGATCCGCCACCGGTCGGGGCGCATGGGCCGTCCCACCCTCGACGAATATTACCTCATCGGCGATCCGGCGCACATCATCCGGCGCATGGGTCACCATGACCATCGCCGCCCCTGTCTGCGCCACCATATCCTGCACCAGATCCAGCATTTCATTGCGCAGCGCCGGGCCAAGCGCCGCAAACGGCTCGTCCAACAGCACAAGCGGGCGGGCCTGTACCAGCACCCGCGCCAGCGCCACGCGGCTTTGCTGTCCGCCAGACAACTGCCCGGGCTTCACATCGGCGAAACCCGCCAAATCCACACGCTCCAGCGCTTGCGTGACCCGCGCCCGCTCCGCCGAGGTCAGCCGCAGATCAGGCCGCAGGCCAAGGCCCACGTTCTGCACCACTGTCAGGTGGGGGAACAGATTGTTATCCTGAAACAGCATCGTCATGGGCCGCGCACCGGGGTCGGCATCGGTGATATCCGCGCCGTCCCATAGCAACCGCCCCGATGCCAGCGGTACGAACCCGCACAGCGCCGCCAACAGTGTCGATTTACCCGCTCCCGACGGCCCGATCACCGCATACTTCCGTCCCGCCTCCAACGTGAAATCCGCGCGCATCGCGAAATCACCTTGCACGATCAGCGCATCTTCAAACTTCAGCACGCCAGCGACCTCCCTTGTCGCAGATCCAGAATATTCCAAGGCTCAGCGCCAGCAAAACCAACGCCGCCCCCGCCGCCGCATCCATCCGGTAGGCCCCCATAAGCCGCTCGACCTGCAAAGGCAGTGTCACACGCTCGGGGTCTGCAAACAGCGCAATCACCCCCAGATCCCCCATCGACAGCGCACCGGTCAGTCCCGCAGCAAATCCGATCTGTGGGCGCAATCGCGGGATCAAAAGCACACGCCACAATCGCCCGCCACTTACCCCCAGCATCGCACTCAGCCGCCCGTATTGCGCGACCGCATCCCGCATCGGCGGCACCAGAATTCGAAGCGCAAAAGGCAGCGCCATCATCGCATTGACCAGCACCGTTACCCCCAGTGCGAAATCGAAAGGGTCTGCATAGGGATTTATCACAATAAACCATCCCGTCCCGATCATCAGCGGCGACGCCGAAAGACCCAGCAGCCCGACCGCCTCGACACCACCTCCCCTGCGCCCCGCAATCCAACCGGCCATCGGCAGAGCGAGCACCAGCAGCACCACGATGCTTGCCACGGCAACCCAGATCGAGGTGAAAGCCGCAGCGTAAACCTCCATCGGCATCTTTGGCAGGCCTAGCACGCCGCGCCAGACAACCGCCGCCAGCGGCACGAGCAAAAACAACGCCGCGAGCAGGATCGCGATCCCATCACTCAGACGCTGCAACCCGTCGCGTGCATCCCAGCGCGGCATGATCCGGTCCATCCCGCCGCCAACCTGCACCATCGGCACCAGCCACAGCGCCATCAGCGCCATGCCCCCCGCCAGCACCAGCTGGACCAAAGACAAAAGCGCCGCGCGGCCCAGATCGAAATCAAACCGGAACGCCTGATAAATCGCCAACTCGATCGTCGTTGCACGCGGCCCGCCCCCCAGCGTCAGCGCGACGGCGAAACTGGTAAGGCAAATCACAAACACCAGCGCCAGCGCACCCGGCACTACTTGGTACAGCATCGGCAGCTCTACGGCCCTGAATAATGCCCGCGGTGTCAGCCGCAGCTGCGCGCACAGGCGGAACCGCTCTACTGGAATCGTCTGCCACCCTTGCAACAGCAGCCTCGTCGCCAGCGGCATATTGAAAAAAACATGGGCCAGCACGACGCCGTGAAAGCCATAGATCGACACTGGCGGCAGACCCAACGCCCCCAAACCGACATTGACCCAGCCACTGCGCCCGAACACTGCCAGCAGCCCCAGCACCGCAACGATCACTGGCAGGATAAACGGAGCCCCCAGCAGCGTGACCAGCGCACCGCGCCCAATAAATCGCCGCCGCGCCAATGCACGCGCGACGGGAACAGCGAGTAGGACTGAAAGGACCGAGGAGCACGCCGCCTGCAACACCGTGAATCGCACCGCAGCCCAATCGCTGGCCACCAGCCCCGCGCCAACCTCGGCGCGGCTCAGCACGGCACCCAGCGCCAACAGAATCAGCGCCAGCACCAACAGCGCGGCGCTGACCCCGGACTTTGGGCTGATGCCCGGCCGCGTTACTGGGACAATGCTTTGAGCCATTCGGCCAAAGCTTTCTCACGCACAGCAGGAACCTCATCTGCGGGGATCAGCAGCGCTTGGGCCGGCACCATTAATTCATCGAAACCTTCCGGCAACCCAGCCTCCGGCACCACCGCCGGATACATCCAGTTGGTCGTGGGCAAAATCGTCTGCGCCGCATCGGAGACCATGAAATTCATGAACATCTCCGCCAGTTTTGGCTGATCGGTCCCCGCCAGCTTTCCGACAACCTCGATCTGCATGTAGTGGCCCTCATCGAAAGACGCCGCCGCTTTGCTGTCGTCCGCTTCGGCAATCAGATGATAGGCGGGCGAGGTGGTATAGCTCAGCACCATATCCGCCTCCCCTTCCAGAAACAGGCCATATGCCTCGGACCAGCCTTTGGTCACGGTGACGATATTGTCTGCCAACCCTTCCCAGATCGCGGGCGCTTCGTCGCCGTAAGCCGCCTTGACCCACATCAACAGGCCCAGTCCGGGCGTCGATGAGCGTGGATCCTGAATGACAATGCTCACATCACTCTGGCCCAGCGCCTTGAAATTCGCGGGCGGAGTCAGATCCTTGCTGTGTACAAACGCGAAATACCCCCAGTCATAAGCGGCAAACACCGGATCGGTCCACTCGACAGGCAGCGCATATTCTGCTTCCACCACAGTTTCGGCAAACAGCCCCGTCTCTTTCGCCGCCGCGATAAGCGCCGTATCAAGCCCCAAAACCACATCCGCGTCCGAGCGCGCGCCCTCCAGCTTGAGCCGTGCCAGAAGCGCCGCGCCGTCGCCGATCCCCACCAGTTTCAGGTCACAGGCACAAATCTCTTCGAACGCTGTCTCGATGCCGGGACCAGGACCCCAGTCACTGACGAAACTATCGTAAGTATAGACAACAAGCTCAGGCGTCTCAGCATAAGCAGCCGATGCCGCCAAAGTTACGGTCGCAAACGTGAGATACTTCATAGCATCCTCCAAATTGCGGCGATGAGAGGTGTTGGAAGTATGTCCAGACCTTCCCTCCGCCGGTGTTAACCGGTTCAGGTTCAACGGGTCAGCTTTCGCAATCTCAGCACAATCGTGCTCCCCGAGGTGTTTCAAGACGTAGGAGGGCGTTCCCGCTTTGGCAAGGCAAAAGCCCTTGAGGCGCGGCACCTGCCCCGTTAAGTCTCGGAGCAAAGGAGCACGTCCCATGTCGATGAACAGCTTTGGCCATCTTTTCCGCGTCACCACATGGGGCGAAAGCCACGGGCCCGCGTTGGGCGCCACGGTCGACGGCTGCCCTCCGGGCGTGCCTGTCACGCCCGAGATGATCCAGCACTGGCTGGACAAGCGTAAACCCGGCCAGAACAAATATACCACCCAGCGCCGCGAGGCCGACGAGGTGCGCATTCTGTCCGGTGTTTTCGAAGGGGTCACCACCGGTACGCCGATCCAGCTGATGATCGAAAACACCGATCAGCGCTCCAAGGATTACGGTGACATCAAAGACAAGTTCCGGCCCGGCCACGCCGACATTACCTATTTCCAGAAATACGGCATTCGCGATTATCGCGGCGGCGGGCGGTCTTCGGCACGCGAAACCGCGTCGCGTGTGGCGGCGGGTGGTCTTGCGCGTGAAGCAATCAAAGCGATTGCGCCGGATATCCAGATCACCGGGTACATGGTGCAAATGGGCATGCACAAAACCGATGTGCGTGACATGGATCAGATCGGGCAAAACCCGTTCTGGGTGCCGGACGCAAAGGCGGCCACCGATTGGGCCGCGTATCTCGACAGGCTGCGGAAATCCGGCTCCTCCGTTGGCGCAATCATCGAAGTCACGGCGCGCAATGTGCCCGCTGGCATCGGCGCGCCGGTCTATGCAAAGCTCGACACCGATCTGGCCGCCGCGATGATGAGCATAAATGCCGTCAAAGGCGTGGAGATCGGCGAAGGCATGTCCGCCGCGATGCTCACCGGAGAGCTGAATGCGGACGAGATATTCATGGGGCCGGATGGTCAGCCGCAGTACTCCTCCAATCACTCCGGTGGCATCCTTGGCGGGATCAGCACAGGGCAGGACATCGTCGTGCGCTTTGCCGTGAAACCCACGTCGTCTATTCTCACCACCCGCAAGACGATCACCAAACAGGGCGAAGACACCGAGATCATCACCAAGGGTCGCCACGATCCCTGCGTCGGTATCCGCGCCGTGCCTGTGGGTGAGGCGATGATGGCCTGTGTGATCCTTGACCACCTGCTGCTGCACCGCGGGCAGATCGGCAGCAATCGCGGAATCATCGGCCCGCAGGCGTAGACCCTTGGCAAAGGTCGAGGATTTCTCTTCCAGACCGGCAATGGGCGTCGCGCTCAAGGTGATGGCGATCATGCTGTTCACCTTCATGTCCGCAATAATCAAGGCGACCGCAGAGGAAGTGCCCCCCGGCCAGGCGGTCTTCTTCCGCTCCTTCTTTGCGATCCCGATCATCCTGCTCTGGCTGGTCCAGCGCGGACAGTTGAGCATCGGGCTGAAGGCGAATAACCCGATGGGCCATGTCTGGCGCGGGCTGTTCGGCACGACGGCGATGGGGCTGACATTCGCGGGCCTTGGCCTGCTGCCCTTGCCCGAAGTGACCGCCATCGGCTTTGCCACGCCAATCTTTACCGTACTCTTGGCCGCCGTGATTCTGGGCGAACGTATCCGCCTGTTCCGCATCAGCGCTGTCGGGTTGGGGCTGGCGGGGGTGATCGTTATCCTGTGGCCCCGCTTCGGTGCGGCGGACCTCGACAATGCCGCCACCCTCGGCGCGATGCTGATTCTCGGTGCGACGATGCTGCGCGCGCTGGTACAGGTGCATCTGCGCCAGCTGGTCCAGAACGAACATACCGCCGCCATTGTGTTTTACTTCTCGGTGACCGCATCGGTGCTGGCGCTGTTCACCGCGCCTTTCGGCTGGGTGGTGCCCACCATGAGCACGCTAGGCCTGCTCGTCACCGCCGGCCTGATCGGCGGTGTGGCGCAGATCCTCGTGACCTCGTCTTATCGCTTCGGCTCTGTTTCGATGCTGGCCCCCTATGATTACACATCGATGTTGTTTGCCATCATTCTGGGCTATTTCCTGTTCGACGAGTTGCCGGCCGCAATGATGCTGGCGGGCTCCGGGCTGGTGATTGTCGCAGGCGTGCTGGTGATCTGGCGCGAGCGGCAGCTGGGCATGGAGCGTGCCAAAGTGCGCGCCGTGAGTGAACCGAAATCCTGAACGCCCCGCAGAGGAGGCCACACCATGACCGACGAGACTGATCACAAACAAAAGATGCAGGACGTGCAGGCCAAGCAGCGCAAGAAAGTAGCCGAGCTGCAAGACCCGGAAAAGGGTCTGGTGCTGGTTCACACGGGCAACGGCAAAGGTAAATCCTCCTCCGCCTTTGGCGTGATCATCCGCGCGTTGGGCTGGAAGCAAAAGGTCGGCGTGATCCAGTTCATCAAGGGCACTTGGATCACCGGCGAGCGGCAGTTCTTCGACCGTCTGGGTGAGGTCACCTGGCACACCATGGGTGAGGGGTTTACTTGGGATACACAAGATAAGGACCGCGATGTCGCCGCCGCCGAAGCTGCATTCGCGAAGGGACGCGAAATGATGGAGAGCGGTGAATACGACCTCATTGTCATGGACGAGATCAACATCGCGATGCGCTATGACTATCTCGCCGTTGAGGATGTGATCGCCGGACTGGAAGCGCGGGACAAGCGGACCGGCGTGATCCTTACGGGCCGGGATGCCAAACCCGCACTGTGCGACTACGCCGATCTGGTGACTGAAATGACCGAGGTCAAGCACCCGTTTCAGCACGGTATCAAAGCGCAGCGCGGTGTGGATTTCTAGCTCGCCATCCTCCGGCGTATGTTGAAATTTCTCGCCGCGCGCGGAACCCGTGTTAGCCTTCCTCCACCGACAGGGCGAATCGTCCCGTCAGAGGACGCGCCCGTCCAACAGTGGAGGATTGATATGACTTTGAAGAAAATTACTGCGCTTTGCCTTGGGCTGAGCCTTGGCGCGGGGGCCGCATGGGCGGAGTGTACCTCGACCAGCAGATGGGGTGTGGAAGATACACTTGGCTCTGCCAATCTGGTATCGCCGGAGCGGACGTTGGAGGCGACCAAGCTGATCAAGCAGGGCAAATCCATGCCGCTCGGCATTGCTATCGGACCCAACACGCCCGCCTTTCCGCCTCGTTCACTCAATCTACAGGTGGTGCAGCCCAACCAGCAAGGCGGCCAGAAACTGTCCGGTTTCGGGTATGAGGGCAATTACAACGACGACATCCTGCAAACATGGATCGGCATCGGCAGCCAGCTCGACGGCCTGGGGCATCTGGGCGAAGGCGGTCATTACTACAACTGTCTTGATGAAAAAGAGATCAGCGTCATCACCGGCCTGACCAAACTGGGCACCCATGACGTACCCCCATTGGTGGGGCGTGCCGTGATCCTTGATATGGCCGCACACGCCGGCGTCGAGGTGATGGAAGCGGGCGCGCACTTCGGCGAGGCCGAGATCAAGGCCGCAGCCGAAGCGCAGGGCGTGACCATGGGTGAAGGTGATATCGTCCTGTTCCACACCGGCTGGACCGAGGGGATGCTGGAAAGCGATCCTGCCGCCTGGGGCAGCAGCGAGCCGGGCCTGAGCAACGAGGGCGCTGTCTATATGGCATCTCTTAACCCGATGGCGGTGGGTGCGGACACTTGGGGGTTGGAACCCATTCCACCTGCACCCGGCGACAAAGTTTTCTACGGCCACGTGACCCTACTCAAAGAAAATGGAATTTACATTCTGGAGACGATGAACACGGGCCCGTTGCTGCGCGAGGGCGTGAACGAGTTCATGTTCGTACTGGGACAGCCGCGCATCATCGGATCGGTGCAGGCAATGATCAATCCGGTCGCTTTATACTGATTTGTACCAAAGCGAGGTATTGCGGGGCCTTGCGGCCCCGCCACGGGGGGCAAGCCGGATCTGCGATCCGGCTTGCCCCCTCATAAACTCAGGAGCGCACCAGCTTTTCGTAGCTTTCGGCGATTTCGCGGGTCAGCGCACCAACCTCGAACGTGTGCTCACCGATCTGGCCGACCGGCGTGACCTCCGCCGCCGTGCCAGTCAACCAGCACTGCTCGAAACCCGCAAGCTCCTCTGCCATGATATGACGCTCGTGTACCACGATGCCACGATCGCGCAGCATGCCAATGACGGTCTGCCGTGTGATCCCGTTCAAGAAGCAGTCGGGATCCGGTGTGTGCACCTCGCCATCTTTGACGAAAAAGATATTCGCCCCCGTCGCCTCGGCCACATAGCCGCGATAATCATACATCATCGCATCCGAACAGCCTTTGGCCTCTGCTGCGTGTTTGGACATTGTGCAGATCATATACAGACCCGCCGCTTTGGCGTGGCAGGGAATGGTCTCGGGTGAGGGACGCTTCCATTTGGAAATATCGAGCTTAGCGCCCTTCATTTTCGCATCACCGTAATAGGCGCCCCATTCCCACGCTGCAATCGCCACGCGCACGGGATTGCGGGCCGAAGCGACACCCATATCCTCGCCCGCACCGCGCCAGGCGATGGCCCGCACATAGGCATCCTGCAAGCCGGTAGCCGCCAGCACTTCTGCCTTGGCCGCCTCAAGTTCATCGATGCTGTAGGGAATCTGGAAATCAATCATCTCGGCAGAGCGTTTGAGCCGCTGGGAATGCTCGCGGCTTTTGAAGATCTTGCCGTTATAGGCACGCTCCCCCTCGAACACCGACGACGCGTAGTGCATCGCGTGGGTCAGGATATGCACATTGGCGTCGCGCCACGGCACCATCTTGCCATCCATCCAGATGTGCCCGTCCCGGTCATCATATCCACCAGCCATCATATATCCTTCTCAACCGCCACTATGTTTCCAAATATTGCGCTCACTTATCTAATTTAGACAGATAGTTACGCAAAACCTGACGCTGCCTAGCCTTTCGGGGTTGGAGTGTCAACAACACTGACATAAACTGACCAGCGCAAATACCGGCGGGGAGACGATCATGGACAGGCGCACATCCGGGCCATCAAGTGGCGAGGCGTTGCTGTTTCTGACCGACGAACAGCTGCGGCAGGGCATCGAGGCAATGTTTTTCGCGTATCGCGGCTTTACCGCTGATCCTGACCGGATCCTGGGTGATTTAGCCTACGGTCGCGCCCACCACCGGGCCATCCACTTTATCGGGCGCGCGCCCAACACGACCGTCAATAACCTGCTCAACATCCTGGGCGTTACAAAACAATCGCTGAACCGTGTATTGCGCACGCTGATCGCGGATGGTCTGGTAGAAAGCAAGGTGGGCCGCGCAGACAAGCGAGAGCGGCACCTGACTTTGACACAGGCGGGACGGACATTGGAACAGACATTATCGGACGCCCAACGCGCCCGCATGCGCGCCGCCTACCGCGAGGCAGGGCCGGACGCCGTCTCCGGTTTCCGTACCGTGTTGGAGGCGATGATGGACCCCGAAATGCGCGCCGGCTATGGCCGTTTGAAAGATAGCGCACCGTGAGCACACCCGACGCCCATCTGCTGATTGTGGACGATGACGAGCGCATTCGCACGCTGTTGCAAAAGTTCCTGATGCGCCACGGCTTTCTGGTGACAGCCGCCCGCGATGCCGCCCATGCGCGGCGCATCCTGTCCGGGCTGGAGTTCGATATGATTGTCCTTGATGTAATGATGCCGGGCGAGGACGGTCTGACCCTCACCCGCGCGCTGCGTGAAACCATGCAAACGCCGATCCTCCTGCTGACTGCCAAAGGCGAGACGGACAACCGGATCGAGGGGCTGGAGGCCGGGGCCGATGACTACCTTGGCAAACCATTCGAACCCAAGGAGCTGCTGTTGCGGATCAACGCGATCCTGCGCCGGATGCCTGAGGCCGTAGCGCAAGACACCGCGCCAAAAATCCTCAACCTCGGCCCGATCCGTTATGACATGGAGCGGGGCGAGATGTGGCACGGCGAGGATCTGGTCCGCCTCACCGCGACTGAAATCCATCTGATGAAGATTTTTTCCGCCAAACCCGGTGAGGCGCTCAGCCGCTCCAAGCTGGTCGAAGAGTTGGGCCGCGACCGAGGCCAGGCGCAGGAGCGCGCCGTAGATGTACAAATCACCCGCCTGCGCCGCAAGATCGAGAGCGACCCCAAACAACCGCGCTATCTGCAAACGGTGCGGGGTGCAGGATACATGCTCGCGCCGGATTAGACGGTCCACGCTTCCACAACACAGGAAAAATCGCGCCGCCGCGCCTGTGCTGCGCTGGTCATGCGGCGTGCGGGCCTTTATGCTGCGCCCAACACAAGGCGAGAGAGAACATAATGACCGATACCCCCGTGAACGAGATGAGCTTTGAGGCCGCAATGAGTGAGCTGGAGGCCGTATTGGGCAAACTGGAACGCGGCGATGTGGCCCTCGACGAGAGTATCACCCTATACGAGCGCGGCGCCCTTTTGAAAGCGCGCTGCGAGGCGAAGCTGAAGGAAGCCGAGGAGAAGGTCGCGGCCATCAGGCTGGACGCGGACGGGAACCCCACCGGATTGAAGCCCGTCGAAGGGCTGTAGCATGAGCCTACTCAAGCAGGCGCTGGACGATGCAGGGCGCATTGCTGCGCAACAGATCGCCACATGTCTCGACGGAGCATCAGGTCCTATCCGCGACGCGATGATCTACGCCACCGAAGGCGGTAAGGGTCTGCGCAGTTTTCTGGTGATCGAATCCGCGCGCTTGCACGGCATCGCAACCAGCGATGCCGCGCCCGCCGCAGCCGCCATCGAGGCACTGCACGCCTATTCGCTGGTGCATGATGATCTGCCCTGTATGGACGACGACGACCTGCGCCGGGGCCGACCCACCGTGCATCGCAAATGGAATGAGGCAACCGCCGTTCTGGCCGGTGACGCGCTGCACACACTGGCATTCGAGCTGGCCGCCAAGACCTCCTGCCCCCATGCCGCGCGGATCATGCTGGTCACCACCCTCGCACGGGCCGCGGGCATTCGCGGTATGGTCGGCGGTCAGGCACTCGACATCGCGGCAGAGACAGCGGACGTGCCACTGACGCTGGAGCAGATTATCACGCTTCAGGAAGGCAAAACCGGAGCATTGATTGAATGGGCCGCCACCGCAGGGCCGCATATGGCGCAGGCAGATGCAGGGCCGCTGGGACAATATGCCCGCGCGCTGGGCCTCGCCTTCCAAATTGCCGATGATATTTTAGACGTAGAAGGCGATGCCGCAACAGTCGGAAAAGCCGTGGGAAAAGACGCGGACGCAGGCAAGGCCACGTTTGTATCGCTGCTGGGTCTGGATGGCGCTAAACAGCGCGCGCAGGAGTTGGCAGATGCCGCCTGTGAGATCCTAGCACCCTATGGTGCAGATGCAGATACACTGCGGGAGGCGGCACAATTTGTCGTCGCCCGGAAACGCTAGGGACAGACAGATGAACGATAAACCGAACACGCCCCTGCTGGACCGGATCCACCGCCCCGCCGATATGAAATCGCTCTCCGACCACGAGCTGGTCCAGCTGGCATCCGAGCTGCGCGCCGAGACTGTTTCTGCTGTTTCCGTCACCGGCGGGCATCTGGGCGCAGGACTTGGCGTGGTCGAGCTGACCGTCGCGCTACACGCGATTTTCGACACACCGCGGGACAAGATCATCTGGGACGTGGGCCACCAGTGTTATCCGCACAAAATTCTGACCGAACGCCGCGACCGTATCCGCACCCTACGCATGGAAAACGGCCTGAGTGGTTTCACGAAACGAAGCGAATCCCCCTATGATCCGTTCGGCGCCGCGCACAGCTCCACTTCGATCTCCGCCGCGCTCGGATTTGCTGTGGCGCGCGATCTGGGCGGGGTGGTCCCCGAAGGCCTGGGCGATGCGATTGCCGTGATCGGGGATGGCTCCATGTCGGCCGGGATGGCCTATGAGGCGATGAATAACGCAGGCCATTTGAAAAAACGCCTGATCGTTATTCTGAACGACAATGAGATGAGCATCGCGCCGCCTGTGGGCGCCATGTCTGCCTACCTCAGCCGGCTCTACGCCGAAGAGCCGTTTCAAGAGCTGAAATCCGCCGCTAAGGGCGCTGTGAGCCTGCTGCCCTACCCTTTCCGGGAGGGAGCAAAACGCGCCAAGGATATGCTCAAAGGCATGACGGTGGGCGGAACTCTGTTCGAGCAGTTGGGTTTTTCCTACGTGGGCCCCATCGACGGGCACGATATGAACCAGCTATTGCCGGTACTGCGGACCGTAAAAGCGCGTGCGACCGGCCCGATCCTGATTCATGTCCTCACCAAAAAGGGCAAAGGATACGGCCCCGCCGAGGCCGCGCGTGACAAGGGCCACGCAACCTCCAAATTCAACGTCGTCACCGGTGAGCAGAAAAAAGCGCCGAGCAATGCGCCGAGTTATACCAACGTCTATTCTGACGCGCTGGTCCAACTCGCCGCCGAAGATGACAAGATCTGTGCGATCACCGCCGCGATGCCGGACGGTACGGGCCTGAACCTCTTTATGGAGCGCTACCCCTCACGCTGTTTCGATGTGGGCATAGCTGAGCAGCATGGCGTTACCTTCTCCGCCGCCCTTGCCGCAGGCGGGATGAAGCCGTTTTGCACGATGTATTCGACCTTCCTGCAACGAGGCTACGATCAGGTGGTGCATGACGTCGCGATCCAGCGGCTGCCGGTCCGCTTTGCCATCGACCGTGCAGGGCTTGTTGGTGCGGACGGGGCCACCCATGCGGGATCTTTTGACATCGCCTATCTCGCCAATCTGCCGGGTTTCGTCGTGATGGCCGCCGCTGACGAGGCCGAGCTGAAACATATGGTTGCCACCGCCGCCGCCCATAATGACGGGCCCATCGCCTTTCGTTTCCCGCGCGGCGAAGGGCGCGGCGTGGACATGCCCGAACGCGGCATCCCACTGGAAATCGGTAAGGGCCGCATAATCCGTCAAGGGGGTCGCGTCGCAATCCTGTCGTTCGGCACACGGCTCGAAGAAGTCGAGAAGGCAGCCGAGGCGCTGAGCGCCAAAGGAATTAAACCTACCATAGCCGACGCGCGCTTTGCCAAACCGCTGGACCGCGACATGATCCTCGCCCTCGCCCGCGATCACGAGGCGCTGATTACGGTCGAGGAGGGCGCGATCGGCGGCTTTGGCAGCCATGTGGCGCAGCTGCTGGCCGAGGAAGGTGTGTTCGACAACGGTCTCAAATATCGCTCAATGGTGCTGCCCGATATCTTTATCGATCAGGCCAGTCCCGAAGGCATGTATGCGGTGGCCGCCATGAACGCGGAACACATCGAGGCAAAAGTGCTTGATACGCTGGGCATCGCGGCAATCGGTGCGCAGCGGGCCTAATCCCTGCGCGCCGAAATCAACTGGTCTATCTTCGTTTCCAGCATCTCCAGCTTGCCCTTCACATCTTCGCGGTAGGCGTCGGTGCTCGCCACCGATTCTTCCTGGTGCGCATCCTGCATCGAGTTCACGATCAGACCGACCAAGAGGTTTACCACCGCAAACGTCGTCATCATGATGAACGGCACAAAGAACATCCACGCCAGCGGATAAACCTCCATCACCGGACGTACGATGCCCATGGACCAGCTCTCCAGCGTCATGATCTGGAACAGTGAATAGGCAGAGCGGCCCAACGTGCCGAACCACAGATCGAAATCAGCCACCTGCGCAGGCGTGCAGGTAGCACAGCCAGTCCCGAACAGCTTAGTCGCCATCACGGCACCAATGTAGAAAATCAGCGACATCAGCAAAAACACCGAGGCCATACCGGGCAGCGCGGTAACAAACCCTTCAACCACACGCCGCAGGTTTGGTGCGACCGAAATAATCCGCAGCACCCGCAAAATCCGCAACGCACGCAGCGCAGAGAACCCTTCGGCCACTGGCGCCAACGAAATCCCGACGATGACAAAATCAAATATGTTCCATCCCTTGCGGAAAAACTGAAGGCGATAGGCGATCAGCTTTGCCACCAACTCCACCACAAAAATCATAAGACAGATACGGTCGAGCATCAGGATCAAAGCGCCCGCCTGCGCCATGATCTCTTGAGACGTCTCAAGACCGAGGATCACTGCATTAAACAAGATCACCCCAAGAATCGAGTTGCGGACGATGCTTGATTCAAGAACGGCGATCAGTTTTTGATTAGCGGTCATGGGGCCTCCGTGCTGCGCCGATTTTGGTCTATATGGCCTGTCGGACCTATCGTCACAAGGTCTGCCTCAGACATCGCTTTCCAGCATCGCCTTTAGACCGCTGCGGTAGTCGGGATAACGCGGAAACCAGCCTAGTTGAGACTTAATCAGATCATTCCTGACTCGTTTGCTTTCAGCATAGAAGCTACGGGCCATCGGCGTCATCTCCGCCGTCTCGAACGGGACGGCAGGCGGCACTGGCAGCCTCAGCAACTGGGCAGCGTATGCGATCACATCCTCGGGCGGCGCCGGATCATCATCGCACATATTATAAACTGCACCCGGTCGCGGCGCATGCAACGACAGGTCAAGTGCGGCGGCAATATCCTCGACATGAATCCGGCTAAACACCTGACCCTGCTTGATGATACGCCGCGCGGTCCCGTTGCGCACTTTTGCGAATGGACCGCGACCGGGGCCATAAATCCCGGCCAGTCGGAAAATATGTAGCGGAAGCGCAGTAATCCCGCGCCACGCTGCCTCGGCCTCGACACGGGCCTGGCCCCGCGCCGTGGACGGAGACAAAGGCGTGTGTTCGTCAACCCACCCCCCCTGATGATCGCCATAGACGCCGGTTGTAGACAAATAACCGACCCAACGCATCGCGGAAGCACCCCTTTTCATCGCATCAGCCAAACTGGCCAATACCGGATCCCCGGCTTCTGTAGGGGCTGCCGACACCAAAATATTGGGAAATTCTTCAATAAAAGGGACCAGATCGTCACCCGGCCAAAGGAGAGGTTCGACCCCTGTCGCCGCAATGGCGGCCATCTTCTCGGCACTCCGCGTCGTACCTACGATGTGCCAGCCCTCAGGCACCAGCCGCGCCGCCAAAGCACGCGCACTGTACCCGTGGCCAATTGAAAGCAACCTCATATCCATTTTACATACCTTCCCGGCCGTAGTTTGCCGCGCGCAGATCGTGCTTAAGCCACGATACGACGGCATCTCTCTTCAAAGAAGCCGCATAAAAGCATCTGTTGGTAAGTGGTCTATTCGTTGGTCGTGGTCGTGGAGCCTGTCGGCTCGTCACTGTCAGACCCGTTAAGCAGCAAAGTGGTGCAGAAAATAGCACACCCCAGAATCGGTATCAGATTGGGAGTAAGTGCGTTTCCCTCAACCTGAAACACGCCACCGTCGGACTCTTCTTCTGCTGTGTCAGCCTCTTCATCGGCGTAAGCAGCGATTGAAGTTGCAGCCAAAATTGCCGCCAGTGTGAGTGTCCTGAGCATGATAGCCGTCCTAGTCTACAACAAAGCAATGCACGTGTTTTCACGTCCTGCTTGTGTGTGACTAGCCGGAGGCCCGTATCGACGCAACGTGTTAAAGAAAATGCTGCCTATTATGGCGTCGATGAATTGCCTACTATCTGCTCATGTCTAGTTTTTAAGCAAAATGAATTCGAAGTAACCAATGGTCGGACCAACCCATTGTCTCGATTTATGGACAAGGCCGGTCGCGCCGCCCACCCAATAATCATTCTTCAAAACCTTATCCCCGCCCGGCCCGCCGGTACAGATTTCCTGCATATGAGATGTTTGAAACACCTGATTCACAATGGTTATATTCTCCGCGCCGAGATTTTGGATCTCACATCTAAACTGCATTTGTGTGGAGGTCGTATCGCCATCCGAGATTGTATAGGTCCGCAAAGCGCTACGCCCCGCGCGCGCACTCAGGGCCCTGACTGTCATATCGGCATCGGCGGAGATCATGTCGCCCCCCAGACCCCGAGAGCCCACAACAACGCCATTGCGTAAGAAAATCTGCCCACCGAAAGAGGAATTCCAGATTTCGACGGTCCCGAAACTAGAATCATTCCGCCGGGCGACGCGTCTCAGGAAATCAGATCCGCCGACAATCTCCGGGTTCACCTGAAGAGCGGCCACGGTGGTACGGGCAAGCATGCCTGGTGTCACGACGACCTTCGGTAGCGTGCCGACGGCCTGTCCATCAACTCGGCTTTGCACGGCCTCGGCAAACAGTCGTGAAAGGTTGTTCGTCCCCTCGGTCTGGGATGTACAACCCACGAGCACGATCGCGATCAGCCCTGCAAGGATGCGGCGTGTGGTTATCTTGATCATTCCCATACTCCCGACCAGTTTCCGACCAGCGTATCGCGATGGCCGCTACGCACTTGATCGTACAAACGACCAGGCACATTCAGCCTCGCACCCCCGTCACGGGTGAGCGGCCGCACAGTGGTCGTCCTCAAACGTCTGTCGGGTTGCCCGATCACCCAACCCAGCGGAATTGTAAGAGTGATCCCTTTGTCAAAGGAACCTTCACCGAAATCCTCGGCCGAGACATCCGTCAGGGTAAAGAACCCTCCGAGCCGCCAGCCGTTCTCGAATTCACGCTCAAGTGTGACAGTGGCGCCGACATCCCCCGCAAGGTAACGCCCCACGTCAAGCTGGCCGTTATAGCCGTTGGTAAACTCATAGTACACCGACGCATGTCCCGTCGCGACGCTGTAATCCTCAAAGCCGAGCACATCGTCGAAAGCACGCTGTTGGACATAATTAGCCTCCACACCGAAGGCCAGCCTGCTCGACACCGGCTTCCACAATACTTCTGCGGACACGCCGCCGAACATCCGCTCAAGGTATCCCGCAGAGACACGCGCGTACACATCCGGCGCGGCCTTCCACTGTTTGCTGATATAAAGCTCCGACACGGCAGCCCGATCATCCAGAAGATAACGCGATCCATCCGTCCGGACCCGAGGGAGAACAGAATTGCTGACCCGCCGGTCTGCCTCGCTGGTATCGGTCAACCGGTAGCGCAGCTGCCCCGCAATCTTCCATCCCGGAGCTGGCTGATAGGACAGGTTCACCTCTGCCCCCGCTTCGATGCGCAAAGGCTCTTCGGGATCGAACAGGCGCTGCTCCGCATAGGGACCGAAGGACCAATTGAAGCTCGGGAAGAGGGTTTCGTTGCGCGCGCTCCCCGGCAATCCCGGTGCTGCGCTGTCGAAACCTGTCACAGCGATCAGCGCGTTTGTTGCATCTGGCGAGGTCTCAAGCGCTTCCAGATCTGAACGCCGCAGCACGATGGCAGACTGCGCGAGATTATTCACAACTGGCACAATTCGGAAAGTTTCGACCGATGCAGGCATCAACCGCGCCAGAATACGGGCGACCCGGCCTACCGCGACCGCCGTCGCGGCATGCCGATTGTTTGAAAAACGCACCTCGATGCTTGCGGCTGTGGTCCGCGTTTCGATAAGCGACAAACCCTCTTCGCGCATCAGCGGGATCAGATCATCACGGATCCGGGCGGATGCCTCCTCCTCGGAAGCGGCCCACGCGGTGCCGTACTGTTCAGGCCGCTCAGTGCGGCTGGGCCGTACCCGGTACGGCTGCGGCGGTGGCATCCTGAGCTGTGCAAGCGGCCGGTTTGGATTGAGCTGAACTTGCAAATTCACGCCGAATTCGGAGCCATACAGATAATAGCCGCCCAATCGGATCGAGTCTGAAACCTGATATTCTGCCCCGAAATTCAATCGTGATTTCCGCTCGAAACTTTCATTGCTTGTCTCAAGTCGGTAGGCGTCCGAGCTGTATTCAGCTTTGAACCCCCATTTGTCATTCAGCTGCCACTCCACACCGGCAAAGGGGGCTGCCTGACCCTGAAACCATTGATCGACAGAAAACTCGCCTCCCAAGTCACCGCTCACGAATGTGGGTCGATCCTGACCAAACGGCGCACCGATACTGCCGGAGCTGCCGAGGCGACCCCACCCCAGACCGACTGTGGCATTTATCGTGCCTGGAATACGGCCACCAGAAAATTGTTTCGTCGCCGCAACGAACTCGCCTGCATAGATCCCGGTGCCCGCAAAATCCTGCAACCCCACAGTCAGCGATGGCAAATATCGGCTTTCACGGTTCAACAAAAACCGGACATCGAAACTGCGATCACGGTATGTATCACGTCTGCTAAAGTTCGCATCTTTGATACCGGTGTAGCGAAAACTGGCTTGGATACGCGGCGTCGCCTGAAAAGTAAGTGTGGTACGGGTCGAGCCACCGAAATTCGAGATGCCGATCGCCACTTGCCCATCCGGCAACATCTGCGCCGAGGGCATATCGATGAGACCGGTCGTGCCATAAAAGTTAAGAGAAGGGCGTTCAGGCACGTCAAATATGCCATCCGGGTTCTGGGCCGAAAGTTGGGCAGGAGACACCACCACACCTGCTGACAGCACTGCGCCAGCCGCGACTTTTCCAAACTTACGGATCATATGCTGCTCTCTGCCCCTAATTCGCTAACGATTTGTGTCCCAGCGACGGTGCCAGCGCAACATAAACGAAGCGATAAAGCTGGAGCGTGACAAATCTGCGCCCACCTGTGCAAATCAAGACGCATCCGCTTTTTCGACGTCAGGCTGAAAACCCTCTACCCACTTTCGCAGTACACCGCGGGCCATCTCCTCATCGCTGGCCACAAAGGCCTCACGCAAGCGCCGCATGGCCGCGGCCACTTCGATTTGCAAAAGACCGGCCTCATGAGTCATAAATATTTTAGGGTAAATCGTACCAAGCAGCTCTCCCGACAGCGTAAGCTCTTCTGACATTTTCTCACCGGGACGCAGGCCTGTGATCTGAATCTCGATGTCGCCATCGGGGTGATCCGCATCCCGCACCTCGTAACCGGCGCTCTCGATGACTTGCCGCGCCAGTGTCAGGATCGAAACGGGCTGTCCCATATCAAGAACGAACACCTCAGTGCCCCGACTTATCGCGCAGGCCTGAAGCACGAGCTGCACAGCTTCCTGTACAGTCATGAAGTATCGCTCGACCTGTCGGTCCGTTACCGTCAAAGGACCGCCCCGGGCAAGCTGTTCCTGGAAAAGCGGTATGACCGAGCCGGAAGAGCCCAAAACATTGCCAAAGCGCACCATCGAGAACAAAGTGCCGCCTTTTTGGGCCTGTCGCTTTGCCAAATCCTGAATGACCAGCTCTGCAAGACGCTTTGACGCGCCCATCACGTTGGTCGGTCGGACGGCCTTATCAGACGAGATCAACATGAACCGCTCAACCCCGCAGTTCGCTGATTGCTCGGCAAGGGTTTGGGTGCCGAACACATTGTTGACCAGCCCTGTCAGCGGGTTGGCCTCGACCAGTGGCACGTGCTTGTAGGCCGCAGCATGCAAGACGACGTTGACGCCATGGTTCGTCAGCAGTTTACGCACCTGCCGACTGTCGGTGACTGTACCCAATACAGGGACCAGTTCGATATTGAGATCCTCATGCTCTATCATGCTGCGCAGTTCCATATCGATGTTGTACAGAACCAGCTCGCTCAACTCGAAAAGGATCAATTTCGAAGGTCGACTGTCAATCACCTGCCGGCACAATTCGGAGCCGATGGACCCCCCGGCACCGGAAATCAAAACAACCTTGCTCTCGTAACAATTGCCCGCCTCGCCCAAGGTATGCTTGACCTCGGCGCGGCCCAGAAAGCTGCGGGCAGACACAGGCGTGAGCTTGTTGACCAAAGCCTCCTCGCCGATCAGTTGCGAGAAAGAAGGCAGCGTTTGCACCTCCAACCCCATCTTCTCCAACCGGCGCGCGATCTGGGCCTGCTTGGGGCGGCTCAACGACGGGACCGCCAGCAACACGCGGTCGATCTGATTATCAACAACCACCTGCCCGATGTTCAGCGCAGGGAAAACTGGCAACCGCTGCACACGCAACCCCTGCAAGCCCTTGTTGTCGTCGACAAAGGCCACCGGCTGGATCGTCTCATGACCGCGCAGCGCCGAGACCAGCTGGGATCCGGTCGTGCCAGCGCCGTAGATCAGGACGCGCGTCCGCTTGGCCGAATACCGGTAGATCATCAGAACCACCTGCAAAAGCACCGCGCGACTCCCGACGGCGAAACAAAAAAACGCCGCGCCAAAGACCATGTGTAACCCAAGGGGCAGGTCTAATGCAGCAATATCCGAAAACGTTATGGAGGCAATGGTCAGTAAAAGCGCGTGAATGGCGGTAAGTCCAACCGAAGCTGCTTCATAGGCCGTGACCTGAATGTCGCTGATCCCGATCCAGATCGAAATTCCTACCGCAGCGGCAACCATGTACGGCAGCAACAGCATATAGCTGCTCATATTCTCATAAATGCCGCCTTCGAGGTTCAGCGCTGAAAAAGCAAACAACAGCGCAAAAGGCACCAGCAGCGTATCAAGCAACAGCATGATGCGCCGCTTATGCATTTTGTTGAGGGATTTGATCCAGCTCAGCATATGTACCCTATACCTTCAGCCATGCACCGCGCTGCACAAATTCTTTGTTTCTGACCTCTCATAAACGTCAGATCGGATGCCTCGATGGATCACCACACGCTACGATAACCGAAACAGCTCCAACATCATAACGTTCGATTGAATTTTACGCACTTTAATAGCGAAAAGCCCGGTTTCAGCCTTTGTTCCGGCGAAACAGATTGCCGATCGTCTGGAAGACAAGGTCAAAGTCATAGCACATATTCTGATGATACTGATAGATCAGATCCAGCCTTGCCTTGCGCGGAATGCAGATCCGGCAATAGATATCGTCCGTCTCTTCCGCAGTCTTGCAGCGGGACAACAGCTTGTCCTCGTGCTTGTGAAACCGGATCGTTGCCAGACCGGTAACTCCGGGCCGCGATTTGAGCACATCTTCATAAATCTCCGGAAACCGCTCGACATACTCGCGCAGCGGCGGACGCGGACCGACGAATGACAAATCACCCTTGAGAATATTCCATAGCTGCGGAAACTCGTCCATCCGCTTGCTGCGCAGCTTTACGCCCAATGGCGTCACACGCGACGCTTTATGCGCGCCGGACACTCCCTGATCTGCTTCGACCACTGTCATGGTTCGAAACTTCACAAGACCAAAAGGTTGGTCAGGGGTTTTCATCCGCTCCGCCACATAGAACAGGGGACGCCCCTGTTTGACATAGATATAGGCCACCAACAGCAAGATGACGGGCCCAAGTATCACAACCAACAGACTGGCAAAGAAAAGATCAAAAATGCGCTTGCGCCATGTCATCGCGGGCTTGCTCCATCTGTCCATTGCGCGACCATACCGTCCGCGGTGCAATCTTCGGGCACAAAGCAATACAGCTTTTCCAGCTCTGACGTATCCAGCGCGACCTCTTCAATCACGCCAGCCTGTGGCGTGCGCGGGCTCCATGCAAGACCGGCACTGTCCAGCAGTTCCCCCATCCCGATAAGGCCCGGCGCCGCAATATTGAGGACATCCGGGACAGCGGGAGCAGCGCACAACCGGTGAATAACCCGCGCCAGCGTCTGCGGCCCGATATAGCTGCGCCGCGGAGTGCGGCCATCGGGCAGACTGTCAATTTCCATGCCCGGACGCCACCCTCCCAGAATGGCGTCCGCGCCGACGACATTGCCGATCCGCATGACACAAACCCGCCCCCCTCCCTGCTTCAACGCTGCCTGCTCCATTTCCCGCTTTGCGTGTCCATACGCGCTGACCGGCGTCACCGCAGCGGTCTCGATGTGTGGCCCAACTGCCGCACCATAGACGGCAGCCGAAGACGCCACCAAGACCCGCACCCCGACTGGAGCAGCGGCAATCGACGCCAAAGCCAGATCGGTGTTCAGGCTCATCGCATCTCCGGTCGCTGCGGCATGTGCCGGGGTCACGCCAGAAAGGCAAACCACAGCATGCACTTGCGATGCGGCCTCTTGCAAAGCGGCATCGTCCACAAGGGGATCGAACCGCAACATGCCCGCACAATTTTGGCGCGACTGCTTGAAAAGGTCGTCAGACTGCGGCCAATGGCGGCTCACAACCTGACCCAACCGTCCGGCCGCTCCCAGCAACAATACTCGGCGTTCTTCCGCATTCGATTTTGAAATGATTGACCTCATGAAGTGATGCAGTATCTTGCCTCAAACTTATTTCCAATACCAACCGCCACTGATAAGGCGGATCAAAAGATTAAGAGCAACAGGATTGGTGGCGATCGCATGAGCAGGCTTACAAGGTATATCGTGTGCATCATGCTCGCTGCGTCGCTCGCCGCTTGCGGAAACCTGCCGCGTGGCGCGGCGATCCAATCCGAAATCATCAAAGGCTCTGACCAGCCAGAAGCGGATTTTGCGGTCTATCCCGTCTCAAAGTCTTTCCTGCCAAGCCTTGCACAGTGGTCCACGACAGGAGAGCGTCAGTATGGCTGGCTGCCCCAGAGCAATGGATCGAACGCACAAATCATCCGGCCTGGTGATACCGTAAACGTCATCATCTGGGACAGCGCCGAGAATTCGCTGCTGATGAGCCCCGGTCAGCGCAGCGTTGACCTCGCGGGTCTGCGGGTGTCCGAAGCCGGATCAATTTTTCTCCCCTATGTCGGGAAGGTGCGGATCGCGGAACGCACCCCCGACAACGCCCGCCAGACCTTGCAACGCCAACTCGAGTCGGTGGCGCCCGGCGCGCAGGTTCAGCTGACGATGGTCGAAGGGCGTACCAATTCGGTAGATTTGATCGGCGGCGTGCGCAGCCCGGGAAACATCAAAATGCCGGATCAGAATTTCTCTGTGCTTGCTGCGATTTCTGCGGCAGGAGGCGTTAACGAAGGTCTGACCAATCCACGCGTAAAACTGGTGCGCGGACGCAGCACATATCGCTTATCCATGAGCACTTTGTTGGACGATCCAACACTTGATACACGGCTAATCGGCGGCGATCAGGTGATCGTAGAAAAAGACGGTCGCTATTTCCTGTCACTGGGTGCCGCAGGAAACGAAAGCCAGTTCCCCTTTAACAGAGACGAGGTTTCGGCATTGGATGCGCTGGCCCTGATCGGCGGGGTAAACGATTCAACCGCCAATCCGAAGGGTGTTCTCATCCTGCGCGAGTATCCGGCCTCAGCGCTGAGCGCGGGACAGCGCGGCCCCCGGCAGCAGCGCGTCGTATTCACCATTAATCTGACCACGTCTGACGGTCTTTTTTCAGCACGCAATTTTCAGATCTATTCCGGTGATCTCGTGCTGGCCACAGAAAGCCCCGTCGCTTCAACCCGTGTAATTTTCGGACTGATCGGCTCCGCCTTTGGTTTGCTCAACGTGGCCAGCAACTAATCCGCAGTGCGAAGTTCGATTTGCCTGTCCGGCGGCAGTAGCGCGTTCATTTGCGCGACATGCTCTGGCAGGCATCTGGTCAGGAAATCATATTCGGCAATCACACACTTGCGCGCCGCAGGCCCCAGATGTGCAAAATCTTGCGGGCGTTCCAGCACCTCCACCACCTGACGCGCCAATGCGGCCGGATCGTGGAAATCCACCAGCAGCCCTGTCTCCCCGTGTGTCACCGCTTCGCGGACTGGTGCGACGTCCGATGCCACAACCGTGGCCTCCATCGACATCGCTTCAAGCAATGACCACGACAGCACGAAAGGCATGGTCATGTAGATGTGACAGCGGCTGATCTGAATGATCGTCTGGTACTGCTCATAAGGCACCTGACCCAGAAAATGCACGCGGCTCCAATCCACACGGTCGCCGACTTCGGCCTCCATCTCGCCGCGCAGGCCGCCGGGGGCTTTGTTTTTTGCGCCATACGACACATCGTTGCCGCCGACGATCAGCACCCGCGCATTGGGACGCGCCGCCAGAATATCCGGCAATGCCCGCATGAATTTGTGAAAGCCACGCATCCGCTCAAGGTTGCGGGCCATGAAGGTGATGATCTCATCCCCGCGCCGGACGGGCCGCTCGATCCGGCCCAGCTTTAGTGTCGCGTCGGGGTTCGGCACCAGCTTGTCGGTGCGGATGCCGTCGTGACACACGTAGATCTTGTTGTGAAATTCGGGCGGAAAGCAGTCACGCTGCCATTTTGTCGGGCTCAGCCCGCGGTCCACGGTCATGATGTTGGCGTTCGGCACCGCATTGCGGGCCTGCAACAAGAACGGCGAATGGACGTTCACCGGCTCGTCCGGGTCGAAATTTACCGGCCCCCCGTGAAGGCGGTAATAATATTCAAAAAATCCGATGATCGGTACATCGGTCCAAAGCTGTTTGAAGAACGTCAGTTCGCCCCAGCCGACATGGCCCACGATGATATCGGGCTTGAAGCTGTCTTCCTGTTCGATCTGCTGGGCTGCCAGAATGGCACCAAACCCGGCGCCGGTTGCTTCCTCCCACACCTTGCTGAGGCCGTAACTTTCTTTCTTGGGTGCATGATGAGGTTTGTAGATCCGCGTCTCGACTCCCTCGATGCGCGGCGGGTTCTTGCGCTGGGTCAGAAAGAAGATGCGATGCGTCTTTTGTGCGGCAAGCCATTGTACAAGCTCGCGGTACTGACCCGGCATATTCTGATGCACAAACAGGATATTCATTGTTGGCACCTTTCACCGGGGACAGTCCGGCCCCAGATAACCCCGCGCGCCGCCATTTGGCAAACACCCAAACCGCAGTACCCGCTACTGTGCGTAATCCGACCGCTCCGCGTCCAGAATTGCCTTCAGCTCCGCCAGATGCCGCTGGTCCTGCTCGGGGTATGCTTCCAACTCACGTGCAGTTTTCTCGGCGATTTCGTCGCTGATGCGCCGCAGGGGCAGGCCCGTTTGCAGCGCGCGAATATAGGTCTCCGCCGCGCGCTCAAAATAATAAAGGCGGTTGAAGGTCTCGCCCACGCTATCGCCAATCACCAGCACGCCGTGACTGCCCATGACCATTACCTTCTGTTTCGGATCGGTCAGCAATTTGGCGCAGCGCGCACCCTCCTCCTCAAAGGCCAGCCCACCATAATCGTCGTCGATCACCACGCGGTTGAAGAAAGTACAGCAGTTCTGGTCGATCGGCGGCAGACGGCTGTCTTGCAAACAGGCCAGCACAGTCGCAAACATCGAATGAACGTGCATCACGCACCTCGCATGAGGCACAGATGCATGAACACCCCCGTGCAAGCCCCATGCCGTGGGATCGGGCGCGTTCGGGCCTGCATAGGTCTCGGCGTCATCCGCATCGATCAGCAGCAGATCGCTCGCTTTGATCCGGCTGAAATGTGCCTGATTGGGGTTCATCAAAAACTGCGACCCGCTCTGGTTGATCGCAAGCGAAAAATGATTCGCCACGCCCTCATGCATGTTCAGCCGCGCGGTCCAGCGGAACGCCGCCGCCAGATCGACACGCTCCTGCCAGTGGTCCATGTTCGGTTTCATCTGTGTCACGCTCATCTCGCTCTTCGCCTCCCGCTTGTACCTCCACCGACCCTGTGAAATTATGCGACATGACACAAGCAACATTCCCCTCATGGCCCGATGTGGCCGCCGATCTGGTCAACGTGGCCGCAGGGCGTACGCCCGCCGATATGATCATCACCGGCGGCATTTGGGTGAATGTCCACACGCGTGAGACGCTGCCGGATCACGACATCGCAATCGTGCGCGGACGCATTGCCTTCGTCGGACCCTCCGCCGCGCAGTGTCGCGGCCCCGACACCCAAATCATTAAGGCAAACGGACGCTATATGCTGCCCGGTCTCTGCGATGGGCACATGCATATTGAGTCCGGCATGCTCACTCCCGCCGAATTCGCACGCGCCGTGATCCCGCATGGCACCACCAGCATGTTCACCGACCCGCACGAGATCGCGAACGTGCTGGGCCTTGAGGGCGTGCGCATGATGCACGACGAGGCGTTGATGCAACCGGTAAACATTTTCACTCAAATGCCCTCCTGCGCGCCCAGCGCACCGGGGATGGAGACGACAGGTTTCGAGATCACCGCCGAAGACGTGGCCGAGGCGATGCAGTGGCCCGGCATTATCGGCTTGGGCGAGATGATGAACTTTCCCGGCGTCATAAATGCCGATCCCCAAATGCTTGCCGAGATCGCTGCCACGCAGCGCGCAGGAAAAACCGTGGGCGGCCACTATGCCTCATCCGATCTCGGCCCCGCCTTTGCGGCCTATGTCGCAGGAGGGCCCGCTGACGACCATGAAGGAACCTGTGAGGCCGACGCCATCGCCCGCATGCGTCAGGGAATGTACGCCATGATCCGCCTCGGCTCGGCCTGGTACGACGTCGAGAGCCAGATCACCGCCATCACCGAGCGCGGCCTTGATCCGCGCAACATGATCTTGTGCACCGATGATTGCCACTCGGGTACACTGGTGAATGAAGGTCACATGAACCGGGTCGTTCGCCACGCCATCGCCTGCGGCTGTGACCCGCTCATCGCGATCCAGATGGCGACGATCAACACCGCGACCCATTTCGGGCTTGAGCGCGAGATCGGCTCGATCACTCCCGGCCGCCGCGCCGATGTGATTCTGACCTCGGACCTTAAAACCCTCCCCATCGAAACGGTCATCGCCCGTGGACAGATCGTTGCACAGGATGGCAAATGTTTGGTGGACTGCCCCCACCACAACTGGCCCTCACACGCCCGCCGGACAGTCAACATGGCCCGCGATCTGGACGCGCATGATTTCACGATCACTGCCCCTGAAGGAGCCAATGCCGTGACCGCGAACGTGATCGGGGTGGTCGAAAATCAGGCTCCAACGAAGGCGCTGCAATTCGAACTGCCCGTCACCGAGAGCCGCGTGACTGCCCACGGCGACGTGGCGCAGATTGCATTGGTCGAGCGGCACCGCGCTACGGGTGGCGTGGTGAACGCCTTGGTCTCCGGCTTTGGCTATACCGGGACGATGGCAATGGCATCTACCGTGGCGCACGACAGCCACCACATGATCGTCGTCGGCACCGATGCGGAACAGATGGCGCTGGCAGCCAACCATCTGCGCAAGATCGGCGGCGGCATCACGATCTTCAAAGACGGCATTGAACTCGCCACCGTCAACCTGCCCATTGCCGGTCTGATGTCGGACAGCCCCGCCCGCGATGTTGCTGCGAAAACCCAAGCGATGATGCAGGCGATGCGAGCCTGTGGATGCACCCTCAATAACGCCTATATGCAGCACAGCCTGCTGGCGCTTGTCGTGATCCCCGAGTTGCGGATTTCCGATCTGGGGCTTGTGGACGTGCGTACGTTTGAATTTATGGATGTTATCGTCTCGTGAAAACATTTGCCCGAAACCTCGCGTCGCTTATGCCCGACGGGATCAGCCTGCCGCCTCAACTGATCGAGACGTTCGATTGGCTTGAGGATCAGGGTGGCCTCGTGGTGCATGGGTCGGGCGCGCCCGAAGATCACGCGCTCATGCTCTATCCCAAGGAACTAAAGAACCATCCCTTCAAATGCCATTTTGCCTTTGTCGGAACCGCATTGACCTATACCGACCACTGGCCCACCCCCGATCCCGTCATCGACGCCCGGATCGCCGAAATCGCCGAGACCTCAGGTGATGGCGGTCGGCTTGCCATCTGGCTTGACGATGAAGGGAAACAGCAGTTTGTACACATTGGCCACGAGACGCTTGGCGTGATCACTGACGATCCGCTGGTCCTGTTGCAATTCATCGCGATGGGTTATCCCGAACCGGGATTTCTGCCACAAACCGACATGACGCCAATGGAATGCTATCTTGCCGATCAAGGCGTCGCACGGCTGGAAGACCTAACACCCGAAGATCGCCCGGTCATGCCCACTGCCTTTCAGGCGTTCCTGAACCAGCGGTTCAACCTTGCAATCCCCGCCACGGCCTGCGATCTGGGGATCACTGATTTTCCCGAATACCACGATACCGACACGTCAGATCCTTTTGCCCGCTGGATCGCCTCTGCCACGCCTGCGCCATCCGACGCCGATCTCGCATACGAGCTTGAGTTGATGCGCACCGTCGAGACGCTTGATCTGAAAGACGACGATACGTCCGACGCGATAATGGCCAAAATCGGCTCCCTGTTTAATTCCCAATCCAAAAAGTGATGTCATGAAGAAGTATCAATCCTTCACCCCTGACGCGCCTCAGTCCGAGGGTTTCACCGATGCAACCGCCGCCGTGGACCGCCTGACGATGCTTTATGCACAATCGGTAGAGTTCCTGCGCGCGCATTTTACTAAAGCGATGGAAGCAGGAGCGCCCGAAACGCGTATTCGCGCGTTCTACCCCGAGGTCCGGTTCACGACTTCATCTTATGCGCAGGTCGATACACGGCTCAGCTTTGGCCACGTCTCCAGTCCGGGCACCTATTCGGCGACGATCACGCGGCCCGACCTGTTTCGCAACTACTTGATCCAGCAGATTGGCCTGCTGCTTAAAAATCACGACCAGCCGGTCTATATCGGCCCCTCCGACACACCCATCCCGCTGCATTTCGCGATGACGCCCGAGACGGGTATGACCGTTCCGCAGGAAGGTGCCGCCGATTTCACACTGCGCGACGTGTTCGATGTGCCGGATCTGACCACCACCAATGACGATATCGTCAACGGTACTTATATGCCTTTAGACGGCGTCGGCCCGCTCGCTCCGTTTACGGCGCAGCGGGTGGATTACTCCCTCGCGCGGTTGGCCCATTACACCGCCACCGACCCCGATCATTTCCAGTGTCACGTGCTGTTCACCAACTACCAGTTCTATGTGACAGAGTTCGAGGAATTCGCGCGCACGATGCTGCGCGATCCGCAGAGCGGCTACACCTCCTTTGTCTCGACCGGCAATCAGGAGATCACCGACGGCGATGCGCCGCTGGAGACTGTGAGCAAGTTGCCGCAAATGCCGACCTACCACCTTAAGCGGGAGAATGGTGGCGGTATCACACTCGTCAATATCGGCGTGGGGCCAAGCAACGCCAAGACTGCCACCGATCATATCGCAGTTCTGCGCCCGCATGCCTGGCTGATGGTCGGGCATTGCGCCGGGTTGCGTAACACGCAAGCACTGGGCGATTTTGTTCTCGCTCACGCCTATCTGCGCGAGGATCATGTTCTGGACGACGATCTGCCCGTCTGGGTGCCAATCCCCGCGCTGGCCGAGATTCAAATCGCGCTGGAAGATGCCGTGGAGCAGGTGACGCAGCTGGAGGGTTACGAGCTTAAACGGATCATGCGCACCGGTACCGTCGCCACCATCGACAACCGCAACTGGGAGTTGCGCGACCAGTCCGGCCCGGTTCAGCGGCTGAGTCAGTCGCGCGCCATTGCGCTGGATATGGAAAGTGCCACCATCGCCGCCAATGGCTACCGCTTTCGCGTCCCCTATGGCACGCTGCTGTGTGTGTCCGACAAGCCATTGCACGGGGAATTGAAGCTGCCGGGGATGGCATCGGACTTCTACAAAACCCAAGTTTCGCGTCATCTGCTCATTGGAATACGTGCGATGGAGCTGTTGCGCGACATGCCGCTGGAGCGGATTCACAGCAGAAAACTGCGCTCTTTCGAGGAAACCGCGTTCCTTTAGGCGGGTTCAAGCCGGAAATATGCAAAAAACAGCATTATTCAGGGGAAATGTAACTGCTATTCGTTGTGTTCTATTACTACATACCGTTACATTCCGCGCATGAGGCCCAATATTCGGGCAGCCGAGGAGATTAAAAATGACAACCAAACCAATGACAAAAACTCAGCTCGTTGCCGCACTGGCCGATGAAATGGGCACCGACAAAAAATCCGCAGGCGCGGCACTGGATGCAGTGTGCAACCTGATCACAAAAGAAGTGTCCGGCGGCGGTGCTGTGACCCTTCCCGGCGTTGGCAAAATCTATTGCCGTGAGCGCCCCGAGCGTATGGTTCGCAACCCTGCGACCGGCGAGCAGTTCAAGAAAGACGCGGACAAGGTCGTGAAAATGACCATCGCAAAAGCGCTGAAAGACAGCGTGAACGGCTAAGTCACGCCATCGGCTGACTGGTGAAAGAGGTCGTCTTGAGGGGCGGCCTTTTTTCTTTTGTAGCGCGAACCTCGCGCCGGTTGCGGTTTTTGCCCACCGGGCGCATGGTCCACGCAAATAAATGGCATTGAAGAAAAGAGCAGCACCTCATGGACATCCGCGCAATTGGTCTGGGTCTTGCTTTTGCTTTGATGTGGTCTTCGGCATTCACCTCAGCGCGGATCATCGTCGCTGACGCTTCGCCGCTCTTCGCACTGTCGCTTCGCTATCTTGTGTCGGGGGTAATCGGCATCGGGATCGCCCTTGCGCTGGGGCAGACGTGGCGCCTGACTGCACCGCAGTGGCGGGCAACGGTTATTTTCGGGATCCTGCAAAACGCCGTTTATCTCGGACTGTTCTTCATCGCGATGCAAACGGTCGAGGCGTCGCTCGCTGCGATCATCGCGTCCACCATGCCGCTTATGGTCGCTCTTGCCGCTTGGGCCTTTATGGGAGAGCGTTTGTCCCCGCTGGGTGTCCTTGGTCTGGTAATCGGCATCGGCGGCGTCGCCCTTATCATGGGCGCCCGGCTGACCGACGGGCTTGATCTGGTGGGTGTCGCAATCTGTTTTATTGGGGTGCTTGCACTCACCATCGCCACGCTGACCGTGCGCGGCGCGTCGGCGGGCGGCAATCTGTTGATGGTGGTTGGCCTGCAAATGCTGGTCGGTTGCGTTGCTCTCACCATGGCGACCCTGCTATTCGAAACACCTCGGTTGACTCCCAGTGTGCCGCTGGCAATCGCCTTCCTTTACACCTGCCTCGTGCCGGGCCTGCTGGCGACGTGGGTCTGGTTTATGCTGGTAGGTCGCATCGGCGCCACCCGTGCGGCGACATTCCACTTTCTCAATCCGTTCTTCGGCGTCGCGATTGCGGCGGTATTGCTGGGTGAGGCGCTTGGCCCGCGTGACGTGGTTGGTGTCGCGATCATCGCCGCAGGCATTCTGGCCGTGCAACTATCGCGCCAGCGCAAAGCATAGGTTATTCCAGCAAACGCTCGATCTCGCGGGGGATCTCGCCACTGTCGGGCCGCGCGCTCGATCCCCACGTGGCGACAATCTCTCCGTCGCCATCGATCAGCACCTTATTGAAGTTCCAGCGCGGCACAAACCCGGTCTTGGCTTTAACGTCCTTGTAAAAGTCATGCGCCGATCTGCCCCGCACATGCATCATATCTGTCATCGGCAGTGTCAGGTTAAAGTTGACCTCGCAAAATTCTTTGACCTCGGCAGCTGTCGCCAGTTCCTGATTGAAATCATCCGAAGGGACGGCCAATACGACCAGACCCTGATGGCGGTATTTATCATAAAGCGCCTGCAACCCGTCGTACTGGCGGGTAAAGGCGCACTGCGACGCCGTGTTGACCACCAGCACAGGCTGCCCTGCAAAATCGCTCAATGCAATCGTACCGCCGTCAATCGACGGAAATACGGCATCGCGCGGGGCCGCCAGCGCCACACCTGCCCAAACACTCAGGATCAGTCCAAAAATCAGCCGCATGTCACGTCCTCCTGCATAAGATACGTGGAGCGACCGTAATAAGTTCACAATCAAGTGCGCCTTTCTGCACCTCCCCTTTGATTTTTTCGCAAAAGCCCCATCTTATAATGCAACAACAGCGCAAGGAGAGACCCATGCCAGAGTACACCAGAAACCCCGACGTGATTTCGACCCTGTCGCCGGAAGAGTTCCGCGTCACCCAAAACAGCGGGACAGAGCGGCCCGGTACCGGCAAGCTGCTCAAGAACAAGGAGCCGGGCATCTACGTCGATATCGTATCCGCCGAGCCTTTGTTCGCGTCTGCTGATAAATACGAGAGCGGCTGCGGTTGGCCCAGCTTTACCAAGCCAATTGAGCCCGCACACGTTCAAGAACTGAGCGACAGCACCCTCGGCATGGTCCGCACAGAAGTGCGCAGTACCCATGGCGACAGCCATCTCGGCCACGTCTTCCCCGATGGACCGCGTGATCGCGGTGGCCTACGCTATTGCATTAACTCCGCATCGCTCCGGTTTATCCACCGCGACGATATGGAGGCCGAAGGATACGGCAAATACATCAACCAAGTGGAGGACGCAGCATGAGCAACGAGCGCGCAGTACTGGCAGGCGGATGTTTCTGGGGCATGCAGGATCTGATCCGCAAACGTAAAGGCGTGGTATCGTCCCGTGTCGGATATTCCGGTGGCGATGTGCCGAACGCCACCTACCGCAACCACGGCACCCACGCCGAAGCGATCGAAGTGATCTTTGATCCGGCGGTATTCAGCTACCGTCAATTGCTGGAGTTGTTCTTCCAGATCCACGATCCAACCACCCTTAACCGTCAGGGCAACGACCGCGGAGTGAGCTATCGCTCGGCGATCTATTTCGAGGACGAGAGCCAGAAGGCGACCGCCCTCGACACCATTGCGGATATCGAATCTTCGGGCATCTGGCCCGGAAAGGTCGTGACAGAGGTAGAGCCCGTCTCGGATTTCTGGGAAGCCGAGCCCGAGCATCAGGATTACCTTGAGCGCATCCCGAATGGCTACACCTGCCACTTCCCGCGCGCGGACTGGGTGCTCCCCAAACGCGCCGCAGCAGAATAACGCCGGAAGGGCTGTCCTCGGGGGCGGCCCTTTTTTCTGACGTGCAGGCCCGTATGTCCTTTCACAATGGCACCGAACGCACTAGGCATGCCTATCCCAGAAATGTCAGGACAGACCATGGCGCTTAAATCCACGATCTACAAAGTCGAACTTTCCGTCTCTGACATGGATCGTCACTACTATGAGACCCATAAGCTGACCGTTGCCAAACACCCTTCCGAAACGGACGAACGGCTGATGGTGCGCCTCGTGGCCTTCGCCCTGAACGCTCACGAACAGCTGGAGCTGACCAAAGGCCTGTCCAACGATGACGAGCCTGACATCTGGCAGAAAAGCCTGAGCGACGAGTTGGATTTATGGGTCGCGTTGGGTCTGCCCAGCGAGAAGGTTGTACGCCAGTCCTCTAGCAAAGCTAAAAACGTGATCATCTATTCCTACGGCGGCAGAACCGCAGAGGTTTGGTGGGACAAGATCAAAAACAGCACCATCCGCTTCGACAATCTTCGGGTCATAAATTTCTCGGAGCACGAGACCGCAGATCTGGCGCAACTGGCAGGCCGCTCGATGAAGCTCCAGGTCAATATTCAGGACGGCGAGGTGATGGTCAGTGTCGATGACCAGATGGTTTACGTCACCCCTGTCGAATGGAAGAATGCGAACGCATTGACCGGATAGCGCTCTAGGCTGCGACCCGTGGCCGCCCCGACGCCTCGACCGTAATCTCTGCCTCTACGAAAACCTCGCGCCCTTCGATACCCGCACTGCGCACGTTGCGTATCACGCTCACCTGAATGTCCGCCGCGCCCGCCGCCTTTGCTGCCGCGATGGCACGCAGGCGCAACACGCCTTCCAGCCGCGCCAGAGCTGTCTCCGTATCGCCAAAATCCTCTGGACCCTCCAGCAGATGCACACGGTACTTCCCTTCGCTGGGCGAGGTCACCGTGCCCGCCTCACGCATGGTGACGCGCCCCACCACGGCACCAATCGCGTTGGCGACGCCCCCATGCTCGGGTAGGATCATCTCGCATCCCAGAAGGTGGCCCACCGCCGGATAATAGGTTGAGGCAGACGCACCAAGGCCGATCACCGGAACCGCCAGACCGGTGTCCAGCTTTACCAGACCACGGTGCCCTCCCAAGCCGCGCTGCATCAGCACATGCCGCGCGAGCGCCTCCGGATCGACCCCAAAGCCGGTTTCCTCCTCTGCAAATGCAGTCTCTAACAGGGCCAGCGCTGTCTGATACTCCAGCTGTGCGACGATCATTCGCGCCATCACTTCAGGATCCGGAGCAAGCCGATCGCCCGATCCGGTGCGCCGCCGCCCGAACAACGCCAATGCCTTTCGCGCGGCATCGGCATTCCAAGCGTCAGCCAACCCCAGCACATGGCTCGCATCCGATGGCGTGGCACCAGAAATCTGGACCAGCCCCCGCTCTACCAGTCGCGTGATGGCGCTGGTATCAATCCGCGATTGCAACACATTTCCCAAGGGATGCAGATCACTCCCGATCCGCTCCATCAACGCCTCTTCACGCGGGGCCAGTCCCTCAATGGTCTGCCCCGCCACCACCCGCACAAACCTGCCATCGAATTCCCCCGGCAATGTCGCGCGAAGTTGCGCATCCAGCGCATTGTGCACCACCTCGGGTGCATCCACTGCCACCAGCGACACAGGCAACAGGCGTCGCGGCCCCAGCGTCACCCCCCCTTTCAGGCCTTCGGACAGAAAATGCACCTCGCTGTCACCCCCCAGGCCGGTCGTCCGCATCGCGACCGCCTCAACCATCGTGCGGTACGGCCCGACCCGCGCGCCCGCAGGATCAATCGTTGGCCGCCCGTCCTTCAACAGCGCCACATCCGTGGTAGTGCCACCGATATCCGAGACTAACGCAAAGTCCGCCCCGGTCAGCCACCGCGCCCCCACAATCGAGGCGGCAGGCCCGCTCAGGATCGTCTCGATGGGCCGCTCGCGGGCCTGAGCGCTGGAGATCAACGCCCCGTCACCGCGCACCACCATCAGCGGCGCTTCAACGCCAAGCTCGCGCAGGATATCCTCGGCCCGCCCGATCAAACGGTCGATCATACCGATCAGCCGCGCGTTGAGCACAGCTGTCATCGCCCGCTTTGGCCCGTTAAGCTTGGCCGACAGCTGGTGCGAGGCCGAAACGGGGCGTCCTGTCATCTGCGCCACAATCTCCATCGCGCGCAGTTCATGCGCCGGATTGCGTGTGGCGAACTGGGCCGCAACCGCAAAACCGCCGACCGCCATACCGTACTGTGCCAAAAACGCGCGCAGGCTTTCCTCGTCGAGTGGTGTCGCCTCACCGCCCGCATGGTTATGGCCACCCGCCAGCACCAGATGCGGATCACCCTTCAATGCCTGTAACAGGCCATGTTGCTCCAGATCGCGTTCCTTGAAACCGATATAGATCAGCGCCACGCGCCCGCCCTGCCCCTCGACCAACGCATTGGTGGCCAGCGTGGTAGAGAGCGACGCAAGAGCAATATCACCAGCTGCAATGCCCGATTGTTCCAGCACAGCGCGCACTGCGCCGCCTACGCCGATCGCCAAATCATGGCGTGTGGTCAGCGCCTTGGCGCTCGCGATCACCTCGCGCTCATCTCGAATGATCACGGCGTCCGTATAGGTGCCGCCCGTGTCCACGCCCAACAGCAACGCCATGAGCTTCTCCTTCACCCTGTTGGGAATTTCCTATCGCAAGAGGCGGCCAAAGCCAGCCCCAATAGCGTCACAGCGCGCCCAAACGTACCACAGCCCAACGCGCGGCATCTGCCACGGCAGCGTCCTTGTCCTCGCACAGCGTTTGTGCAGCAGCGCGCAAGGATGCATCGCCCGAGTTGCCAATCGCGTAGAGTACATTGCGCACAAACCGGTCCCGCCCGATCCGCTTGATCGGAGAGCCGGAAAACCGCGCCCGGAACGCGGCATCGTCCAGTGCGACAAGCTCAGACAAGGTCCCTCCGGCACTCCCGTGATACCGGATATCACTGGCCGCGACGGCAAACTTGTTCCAAGGGCACACCGCGAGACAGTCGTCACAGCCATAAATCCGGTTGCCCAACTTCACCCGAAGCGCCTCGTCGACAGGGCCTTTATGCTCGATCGTCAGATATGAAATACATCGCCGCGCATCGAGGCGGTATGGCTCAGGAAAGGCCTGTGTGGGACAGATGTCCTGACAGGCTGTGCAACTGCCGCAATGATCCACTTCGGGCGCATCCGGTTCCAACTCTAGCGTCGTAAAAACAGAGCCTAAGAAGGCCCAATTTCCCCAATTCCGGCTCAGAACATTGGTATGTTTGCCCTGCCACCCCAGCCCCGCCGCCTGTGCCAGCGCCTTCTCCGGCACGGGCGCTGTGTCCACAAACACCTTCACCTCGCAGGCCTCTTGCGCAATCAACCACCGCGCCAAACGCTTGAGCCTTTTCTTCACTACATCATGATAATCGCGCCCCTGCGCATAGACAGAGATCGCTCCCAGCTCTGGCCGCTCCAGCACCGCCAGCGGATCATGCTCTGGCGCATAGCTCTCGGCCAGCATGATGACCGAACGTGCCTGCGGCCACAGAGCCGACGGATCGCCGCGCCAACTCACGCGCTCTTCCATCCATTCCATCTGCCCGTGATATCCCGCCGCCAGAAATGCGCCCAGCCGCTGGGGTACTTCCGGAACTGCGTCCGGCCTGCACACCCGGCACGCCACAAACCCCGCATCCAAAGCTTCGCGTACCAATCGCTGCTTCAGATCCATGGCTGCATTTTTCCCTTAAACTCAAATCTACAGCCGCGAGGGCGGCGGTTTCAAAAATCCAGATTGTTGTAATGCTTCGGCGGCGTGAACCCCGGCACCTGATCGGCCAGGATTGACCGGAACGCAGGCCGCGATTTAATCTTTGCGTACCAGTCCTTGACCTCGGGACAGCTGTTCCAATCCACATCCGAGATGTAGTCAAGCGAGGACAGATGCGCAGCCGCCGCAAAATCCGCCAGCGTCATCACGTCACCCGCCAGCCAGCGGCGCTGGTCCAACAGCCACGTCATATACCCCAAATGAAACTTGATCGCCCGCGCGCCGGCCTTGACGTTCTTGCTGTCGGGATAGCCCGCTTTCATCATTTTCTTGTTCACCCGCTCATAGAGCAGTTTCGACGTGACCTCGTGATGGAATTTGTCGTCAAACCACGTCACCAGACGGCGCACTTCAAGCTTGAGCACCGGATCGGACGGCAGCAGCGACGGATCGTGCCGCGTCTCTTCGATATACTCGCAGATCGCCGCGCTCTCAGACATCATTATCCCGTCGAGGCGCAGCACAGGCACCTTACCCGCCGGATTGCGACGCATAAAATCAGGATCCTGCTCCCAATATCGCTCCTCCACCAGCTCTACCTCGATCTTCTTTTCCGCAAGGCTCAATCGGACCTTGCGACAATAGGGCGAGAGGGGGACGTGAAAGAGGCGGGCCATGATTTATCCGTAACTTGGGTGCCCTTCCTCAATGCCTTGCGCTGCGCGATTATTCAACTCTCGAAACAATCACTGCGCCCGTCCGCCTCGATCGTCGCCGCACCAGAGCGGATTTGCGCCGCACGTTTTTGCAAAAATGCGGTGGGACGCAAGGCGCTGCGGGTTTGCGGAGCTGGCAAAACTGCCGCCAGCTGCGCCGCCTGTTGTGCAGTGATGGCGTCGGGAGCAACTCCGAAATAATGCTGTGCCGCTGCCCTGACGCCGAACACGCCCTCATCAAACTCCGCAACGTTGAGATAAACCTCGAGAATACGGCGCTTGGGCCAGATCGCCTCCAGCACGGGCGTAATTCCGGCCTCCATCGCTTTGCGCAACCACGACCGACCATGCCAAAGATACACGTTCTTGACCGTTTGTTGGCTCAGCGTGGAGGCACCACGGTTCGATCCCTGGGCAATCGCCAGCCGGATCGCGGCCACGTCAAAGCCCCAGTGCAGGCAAAAATTTGCATCCTCGGCGGCGACGACTGAGCGCGCCATGACCGGCGCAATCATGTCCATCGGCACCCATTGACGCTCGATGCCGCCCAATCGACGGCTTTCACCGAACATATAGGCGGTGGTCGGTGGGTTCACGAACCGCCCCAATAAAACTACGGCGACAACCACGAGAAATACAACTGCCACAGACCGCCATATGAGCCTACTGAGGCGGTTGAGCAAAGGCAGTCCATTCCGTGAGGCAGAATGACGTGCTGTGTTGGTCTTTGGTTTTGTGGTTCGTTTTGCCATACGTCAGCTATAAAGCCGCTGAGCCGTTTTGTGAACGATCGTTAGCGTTCATAAAACGGTGCGGTATTGTGGGAGTTAGAAACTGTTTTGCACAATCAGGCAAAACCCGCACAGCTGTTGAGCAGAACAAGACCGCAAAGCGCGAGGAAAAATCGGGGCTGGAAAAGCGTTCGAGTCATTGGATAAGTCCTTTGTTGAAACTCAGGTTAAACCGCCAGCAGGCAAAATAGCTCGCGGTTTGGTACCGCAGGGTTCGCCGCGACAGAGGTACATTTCATGTCTGAGAGCACCGGAATCTCGGCGCTTTGGTGTTTGTTGTGCTGCGCCAGCCCGCTCTTAGCCAAACAGCCCCCGGAAGGCTTGCTATCAGCGAAAATTATCTTTCGAGCATCGAAGAACAGATGCATTGCCGCAACTTGAACATCGTCACAGCCAGTCAGCAATTGCACACGCAAATCACTTACCAAACGCGAATTTCGGGTGTGGCCGTAGGGGGTTTCGTCTGGCCCCCAATAGATGAAATCATTGCCGCCATAGCCGACACAGAAGGCCCGCTCTTCGGTCAAAGCCGTCTCAAATGCCGGACAGTTGCCGGGATCTATCCGGTGAAACTGGTCTTTGTATGTGGTCGGCATGACGCGCGCCCCTTTGCTGTAAGTGAGCCTAGGATGCGCGCGAAATTAGCCGAAACTTTGCCGCTCATTGTTTCCAACAAGGGTCATTTTGTGTCAGCGAAACAGTCTGTTTCGCCCGCTGACACAATCGCTTTTCCGCCTATTCTGCCGGAACAGCGTGTGGTTCGGAACCAAGAGGTACGGGGATACGGCTGAGCATTTCCTTGGGGCAGATCTGGACAAAATTTGCCTTTTCCAACTCCCAATGCTGCAAAATATCCTTCGCTTTACGGCTGTCTGTTTCCAGAGCGTGACGCTCAATCAGGTCTTTGAGCTGACCTTCCCAATGATCGTGACTTACAGGACAATGTACCAGCGTTTCATGGTTCATCATGTCTGATGCACGTCCTTCTGGATCGTAGAGATACGCCATACCACCGGTCATACCAGCGCCAAAGTTGGCCCCGATCTCTCCCAGAATGACAGCGACGCCGCCGGTCATATACTCACACCCGTTTGAGCCGCATCCCTCGATCACGACCTTCGCACCGGAGTTGCGCACGGCGAACCGTTCTCCCGCGCGACCGGCGGCAAACAGGTAGCCATCCGTAGCGCCATAAAGCACCGTGTTGCCAATGATTGTGTTATCTGACGCCACAATCGGGCTGCTCATCGGGGGCCGCACAACGATTGTGCCCCCTGACAGGCCCTTACCCACATAATCGTTGGCATCCCCTGCCACGACCAGCTTGAGCCCCGGTGCCGCAAAGGCCCCGAGCGATTGCCCGGCTGAGCCCGTCAGATTTATCGTCAGGTGGTTGGGTTGCAAATCATTGCGCATCCCGAACCGCTTGACGATGTGGCTCGACGTGCGTGTGCCCACCGACCGATGCGTGTTTTGTACAGCATAATTCAGCTGCATTTTTTCGCCATCCTCGAGGAACCGCACGGCATCCGATACGATCTGCGCATCGAGCGTATCCGGTACCGCATTACGCGGCTTGGAGCGGTCATATTTCGTGTGCATCTCTGCATCGACCGAAATGAGCAGCGGATTGAGATCCAGATCGTCCAGATGGGCCGATCCGCGCGACACCTGCGCCAGCAGATCCGCCCGCCCGATGATCTCGTCCAGCGACCGTGCGCCAATGCTCGCGAGGATTTCACGCACTTCGGTGGCGTAGAAGGTGATCAGATTGACGACTTTGTCCGCATTTCCGGTAAACTTGGCGCGCAGGTCTTCGTCCTGCGTACAGACACCGACGGGGCAGGTGTTGCTTTGGCACTGGCGCACCATGATACAGCCCATCGCGATCAGCGCTGCGGTGCCGATGCCGTATTCCTCGGCGCCCAGCATCGCGGCCATCACGATGTCGCGGCCCGTGCGCAAACCACCGTCGGTGCGCAATGTCACGCGGTCGCGCAGGTTGTTCATGCTCAGCACCTGATGCGCCTCGGTCAGGCCCATCTCCCACGGCAGACCCGCGTATTTGATCGAGGTTGCTGGCGATGCCCCCGTGCCGCCGTTGTGGCCCGAGATCAGGATGATGTCCGCCTTCGCCTTTGCGACACCCGCAGCGATCGTGCCAACGCCGCTGGATGCCACCAACTTGACCGTCACTTTGCAGCGCGGATTGATCTGCTTGAGATCATAGATAAGCTGCGCGAGGTCTTCGATGGAATAGATGTCGTGGTGCGGCGGCGGTGAAATCAACGTCACACCGGGGGTCGAATGCCGCAGCCGTGCAATCAGCTCCGTCACTTTCATACCGGGCAACTGGCCGCCCTCGCCGGGCTTGGCGCCCTGCGCCACTTTGATCTCCAGCTCTTCGCATTGGTTTAGATACTCGGCCGTGACGCCGAACCGCCCTGACGCAACCTGCTTGATCTTCGCGGACGGGTTGTCGCCGTTTGGCTCAGGGTGGAAGTGTGCGGGATCTTCACCGCCCTCACCACTGTCCGATTTCGCCCCGATCCGGTTCATCGCGACGTTCAGCGTTTTATGCGCCTCGGGGCTCAGCGCGCCAAGGCTCATACCCGGCGTCACGAACCGTTTACGGATCGCAGTGACGCTCTCCACTTCCTCGATCGGGATCGGATTGCTGAGCGTTTTCAGCTCAAGCAGATCACGCAGATGGATCGGCGGATTGCTTTGCATCTTGGCCGAATACTGCTTCCACATCTCGTAGGATGCCCGGTTACACGCGGCCTGAAGCATATGCATCGAGGTAGCTTCCCACGCGTGCGTCTCGCCGGTTTTGCGTGATTTGTAGAAACCACCGATAGGCATCACGGTATCGTTCCCGGCCCAGCCTTGCCCGTGCACCTCTTCCGCCTTGCGCTGGATGCCGCTGACACCGATGCCGGAAATCCGGCTGGTCATGCCGGGGAAATATTCGGCGCACATGGCGCGGCTGAGGCCAACAGCCTCGAAATTCAGCCCGCCACGGTATGAGGAGACTACGGAGATCCCCATCTTTGCCATGATTTTCAGCAAACCTTGATCAATCGCTTCGCGGTAGCGCGCAATAGCCGCTGTCAGGTCACCGTCGAGCAAGCCGCGCCCAATCCTGTCGGCCAAAGAATCCTCCGCAAGATAGGCGTTGACGACAGTCGCACCGCAACCAATCAGCACCGCAAAATAATGCGGGTCGATACATTCGGCCGAGCGCACGTTGAGGGAGGTAAACGTCCGCAACCCCTGGCGTGTCAGATGCGAGTGGACAGCGGACGTGGCCAGGATCATCGGCATCGCCACTTTGTCCGCGCTGCTATGCTGATCCGTCAGAACGATATGGCCCGCACCTGAGCGTACGGCGTCCTCCGCCTCCGCCCTGATCCGCATCAACGCCTTGTTCAGGTTTCCAGGTCCCGCCTCGAACGTACAATCCAGCTCGACCTTGTCGGCGTTGAAATGGCTCAGCAACTCGTCAAATTGCGCATTGCCGACGAAAGGGCTGTCCAGCACCAGAATCTCTGTCTGGCTGCTATCCTCGTCCAGTACGTTCTTGAGGTTTCCGAACCGCGTCTTCAGGCTCATCACGCGGAATTCGCGCAATGAATCAATCGGCGGGTTGGTCACCTGAGAGAAGTTCTGCCGGAAGAAATGGCTCAGCGGACGGTACTTTTTCGACAGGACCGCTGATGGGGTATCGTCGCCCATTGAGGCCAGCGTTTCCTTGCCGTCTTCGGCCATCGGCGCGAGGATCTGCTCCAGTTCTTCGATGGTGTAACCTGCGGCGACCTGACGGCGGCGCAGTTCGGCACCGCTGAACAGCGGCTTCTCGGTCACGCCCGCCAGCTCGTCGTCCAACTCGTTGATCTTTCCGACCCATTCGCCAAACGGGCGCGCGGCGGCGAGCTTATCCTTGATCTCGGTATCGCCAAACAGCTTGCCCTCGGCCATGTCTACGGCCAGCAACTGGCCCGGCCCAAGCGCGCCCTTGCGCACCACGCGCGCCTCGTCGAGCGGGACCATCCCCGCCTCCGAGCCTGCGATCAGCATCCCGTCGGACGTCACGACATAGCGCATCGGGCGCAGGCCGTTGCGGTCAAGACCCGCACAGACCCAGCGGCCATCGGTCATGGCAAGTGCGGCTGGTCCATCCCAAGGCTCCATCACGGAGTTGCAATAGGAGTACATGTCGCGCCACGCCTGCGGCAGTTCGATCGCCTGCTTGGACCAAGACTCGGGCACCAGCATCGTCTTGGCCATGGGAGCGGAGCGCCCCGCGCGGACCAGAACTTCGAACACAGAATCCAACGCCGCCGAATCCGACGATCCTGCCGCGACGATCGGTTTGATATCGTCCGCCATATCACCGAACGTGGCCGACGCCATGCGGATCTCGTGGGACTTCATCCAGTTCAGGTTGCCCTTGAGCGTGTTGATCTCGCCGTTGTGCGCCAGCATGCGAAACGGCTGTGCCAGCCACCACTGCGGGAAAGTGTTGGTAGAATAGCGCTGGTGATAGATCGCGAACGCACTCTCGAACCGCGGATCCATAAGGTCGGGATAAAACTCCGCGACCTGCTCGGCCAGCATCATGCCCTTATAGATGATCGAGCGGCAGGACATCGAGGCGATATACAGCGTCGGCACCTGCGCCGCGATGGCCGCCTTCTCGATGCGGCGGCGGATCACGTAGAGCTCACGCTCGAACGTTTCCTCATCTACGCCTTTGGCGTTGGAGATCAGGATCTGCTCAATCTCGGGACGCGTCGCATTGGCCTTTTCGCCCAGACAGCCAACATTCACCGGCACGTGCCGCCAGCCATAGATATAGTAGCCCATGCGCAGCACTTCGGTTTCGACGATCGTCCGGCATGTCTCTTGCGCGGCGAAATTGGTGCGTGGCAGAAACACCTGACCCACGGCCAGCATCTCTTTCATGCGGGGGGTATGGCCCGTGCGCTGGACCTGATCATAAAAGAAATTCACCGGGATTTGGACGTGAATGCCCGCGCCATCGCCAGTCTTCCCGTCGGCATCAACGGCCCCGCGATGCCAGATCGCCTTGAGCGCCTTGATCCCGTTCTCGACCACTTCGCGACTGCGCGAGCCATCGATGTTAACGACCAGACCCACCCCACAGGAGGAATGCTCCTCCTCGGGTGAATACAGACCCTTCTCGGCCAGATAGGCGCGTTTGGCTTCTTCGCGGGCAACCCATGCGTCATCATATTTGGTCATTTGGCGTCTCCTTCATCCGGCGCAAACAGCGCGATGGTTTGTTGTCTTGTCAATTTCTCGTGGTCACCCGTCAGGGCGTAGCCTTGCGGACAACTGTCCACAAAATATTCTCGCTTCAGCACCGCACCGCCAGCGTTCTCGAACAATCCAGCGGACAAATTACGCACTCCATCGTGCTCGGTCGCGTACCAGAGCGTGGAACCGCAGACACCGCAAAACCCGCGATTGGCCCAGTCGGAGGATTTGAAAACAGTCGCAGGCCCCTCCACCACGATGCTGTCGTTCTCGGTGGTGATGTTCACAAACACACTCGAGGTATGGCGCCTGCACATCTCGCAGTGACAGGCCCTAAGATAGGGGTCGGTTGCACGGGCGTGCACTGTAACTGCCCCGCACAAACACTGTCCTTGGAGATGCACAACGTCAGGCATCCATGCTATTCCGCCGCGAGGGCAGCCGCCCCGTTGAACTTCTCGACGATGGCTTCGGCACAATCGCGCCCGTCCTTGATCGCCCAAACAACCAGTGACGCGCCGCGCACGATGTCGCCTACGGCATACACGCCCTCGGCGTCCGTCCGGCCGGTGGTATAATCGGCCTTCACCGTACCCCAGCGGTTTACTGGCAGTTCAGGACAGTCCCAGAGCTTCGGCAAGTCCTCTGCCTCGAATCCCAGCGCCATGATGACCAGATCCGCCTTCTCGACATAGTCGGAGCCCTCGATGATCTCGGGCGCCTGGCGCCCTGTCGCATCGGGCTGGCCCAGGCGCATTTTCTGCACCATCACACCATTCACCGGCTCACCGGTGAAACCCTTTGGCGCACTCAGCCATTCGAACACGACGCCCTCTTCTTCGGCGTTGGCCACCTCGCGCTGGCTGCCCGGCATGTTTGCCCGGTCACGACGATAGAGACATTTGACGCTTGTAGCACCCTGACGGATCGAGGTCCGCACGCAGTCCATCGCAGTATCACCGCCACCGATCACGACGACTTTCTTGCCCTCGGCATTCAGGCTTCCATCGTTGAATTCGGGCACATCATCGCCAAAGCTTTTCTTGTTGCTCACGGTCAGGAAATCAATCGCGCGCACGACGCCCTGCGCGCCGACACCGGGCGCGGCCAGATCGCGGCTTTTGTAAACGCCGGTTGCGATAATCACCGCGTCATGTGCTGCGCGAATATCGGCAAAGCTGATATCTTCACCCACAGAACAATTCAGTTTGAAGGTAACCCCGCCCTGCTCCAGCTGCTCATTGCGGCGCATCACCACGTCTTTCTCAAGCTTGAAACCGGGGATGCCATACGTCATCAAGCCGCCAGCACGGTCGTAGCGGTCATAGACTGTGACCTGTACACCCGCCCGTCGCAGGAAGTCCGCTGCCGCAAGACCGCCGGGACCGGCACCGATGATGCCCACACTCTCGCCACGCTCCGCATTTGGCACAATGGGCTTGACCCAGCCCTGCTCCCACGCGGTATCCGTGATATATTTCTCGACCGACCCGATGGTGACCGTGCCGTGGCCCGACGATTCAATGACGCAATTGCCTTCGCACAGGCGGTCCTGCGGACAGATCCGGCCACAGATTTCGGGGAAAGTATTCGTCGCTTGCGACAGCTCATAGGCTTCTTCAAGCCGCCCTTCGGCAGTGAGGCGCAGCCAGTCGGGGATGTTGTTATGCAGCGGGCAGTGGGTCTGGCAATACGGCACGCCACATTGGCTACAGCGACTTGACTGCTCCTTGGCCTTCGCCTCCGCGTACTCGGCATAGATCTCGTTGAAATCGGTCTTGCGCAAGTTGGGCGCACGCTTTTCGGGCATGTCACGCTCAACATTTGTGAATTTCAACATAGGTTGCTTGGCCATGGTGCACGTTCCTCAAATTCGTCTGGAACTTCCGCATAAACGAAGCTCTAAACAAATAAAAGGCAGCAATGCTGACCTATATGTCTATTTTTTCATGCTGCACTGCGGAATAAACCTCATTCCAACACAGATTTAGGTCCGATTTGGGCAGATATAGTTAGAAGCCACTGAGAAGAAAGAGCATTGCAGCACTGCCGACAATGATCCGCCACCAGCCAAAAAGAGCATATCCATGCTTGCTCACATAACCGAGCACCCATTTCACCACCAAGACCGCCGTGATGAATGCCATGACAAAGCCAACCGCGATCTCGTTCAGCGCTCCGGTGTCCAGAACATCGCGATTCTTGTACATGTCGTAGGCAAAGGCACCGGCCATTGTCGGCATCGACAGAAAGAACGAAAACTCCGCCGCCGCGCGTTTGCTTGCGCCCAGCATCAGCGCACCGACGATAGTCGCACCCGAGCGCGAGACGCCGGGGATCATAGCGAGACACTGGATAAAGCCGATCTTGATCGCCATCGGGATAGGAAGCTTCATCGCATCGTCGTGTGTGGGTTCGGGGGCCAGACGGTCTACGAAGATCAACACGATCCCGCCGAGGATAAGCATCACCGCGATCAGCATCGGCGTCTCGAACAGGATCGTTTTGATAAATCCATGGGCCAGTACGCCGATAAAAGCGGCAGGCAAAAACGCCAAAAGCACAGACCAGATAAACCGTCGTGCCTGCGGATCATGGGGCGCCGCCACGAATACCGAGATCAGCCGGGAAGCATAAAGTGTCAGGATGGCCAGAACCGCCCCCAACTGGATCACCACCTCAAACGTGTTCCCCGCAGAGCTGAACCCCAGAAAGTGGCCCGCCAACAGCAAATGACCCGTCGAGGACACCGGAATAAATTCGGTCAGGCCCTCAAGCACACCCAGAAAGGCGGCAACAATCGTAGTGTTTTCCATCAGTTGGAGCGCAGATTGCTTGCCGATTCCTTGATTGCGTCATACTGGCCCGACGGGCGGAAGCGCCACAGGTATTCAGGCAGCACCGACACCATCGCCGTAGGTTCGATCCCCAGCTCATCGAAACCTTGTGCCTTGTCAGCCACCACATTGTCGCGCCGAAGATTCTTGACCTGATCGCGGGTGATCATCCCGTTCGAGACCAGCCCCAGTGTTACCTTCTCAAGCATGTCAAAGCCGAAGGCCATCAACGACGCGGCAAAGAAGGGAATGTTCAGCACAAGACGGCGACGCCGGATCACCTCCAGCATTTGGGTCATTAGCTCGCGAAAGCTCATGGTGACGGGCCCGCCCAGCTCGTACACACCCTTGGCAGTGCCGAGAACGCCCATCACCGCAGCCTTCGCCACATCGTCCACATAGACGGGCTGAAATTGGGTATTCGCGCCGACGACAGGCAGGACAGGCCCCATCCGCGCCATACCGGCAAAGCGGTTGAAAAACTGATCCTCGGGACCGAACACAATAGAGGGGCGCAGGATCATCGCATCAGGCTGATGGTTGAGCACGCCCGCCTCGCCTTCGGCCTTTGTGCGCGCATAATTGCTATCGCTTTCCATATCCGCACCGATCGCGGAGATATGGACCATCCGGGTAATCCCGGCCTCACGGGCCAGCCGCGCAATCCGCGCGGGCCCCTCTGCCTGCACCGCATCAAAGGTATTCTTGCCACTCTCGGCCAGCACACCCACACAGTTCACGACAGCATCGGCCCCCTGCATCACCGAAGCCACCGAGGCGTCATCGCGGATGTTGCACAACACCGGCTCAACCTGACCGACCACACCATATGTCTTAACGAAAATGGCTTCGTTCGGGCGCCGCACGGCCACGCGCACGCGCCATCCCGCCTTGGCCATCCGCCGAACGATATACCGCCCAACAAAGCCTGAACCGCCATAGATCGTAACCAGTTTAGACATGATGTATATCCTTACGCATTTCGCAACGGGTGTACCTCCGCGCTGACCTCCAAACAAGGCGCAAATATTTCGCAAGCGGGTCTGTGCAAAAGAACTTTGCGGCATCCTGAGAATTACGATTGACTCCGTCTGGTCTGAGCCTTAGTTCGAGCCTCACGTTGAGTGCCCAGATGGCGGAATGGTAGACGCGCTAGCTTCAGGTGCTAGTACTGGCAACGGTGTGGAGGTTCGAGTCCTCTTCTGGGCACCATTTTAGCAACCTAAGTTATTTTTTTTATTAATAAAATAACTCTGGTGCTTTTTTTATTCCCCTAAATATCCCCCTTGGTCCGCCTGCTTACCCGTAATTGAGGGGAAATCCTCATTTTCTGTTTACGTGCAAATAGTTACCGCGCCGGTCCCTTTTTTGGGGAAGCGCAGGGATTAGGCCACCCCCTTGGGTAGATGCACGGGTCTTGCGATAATCGCAAAAACTGCGACACAGGGGCAGTTATCACGCAACGAACGGCCCTGACCTGCCGTTCGCTTCGTGGCTGAGCGCTGCGGTGCATCTTCACCATAGCGGCCACTCGTGCATCGCGCAGCATTTTCAAAGGGTGAAGGTCGGCAGAGCGGACAAAACAGCCTTTTGCAGGTGCGTTACGAAAGCCCGCTATTTCGAATGGCTGTCGCCGTATAACATCGACGACCGTTCCGCATGGATTGGATCATGATGCGTCGGAGAAATGAAGCTTATCTACTCGCGGCCTTGACCCTTGCAAGCCGATTGATGGGCGGGCCGTTTGCATTTTCGACAGTATTTTGCGCCCTACCCCTTGCGCTGCACCATCTGGCATCCATATACCATCCACACAGATGGAGAACGGATGATGAGTAACGTCAGGAACATTCGGGATAAGATGCCCGAAAGCGAAAAGATCACGATCAACCTTGGCTATGTAGATCTGGGCCGGATCGACCTGCTTGTGCAGGAAGGGTTCTATTCCAATCGCAGCGATTTCATTCGCACCGCGATCCGCAATCAGCTCTATACGCAGGGCGATACCGTCTCGCGGTCCATCGACCGCCACACCATGGAGCTGGGCCTGCGCGACTACTCGACTGCGGATCTGGAGTCGCTCAAAGCCGCCGGAGAAATGCTGCACGTCAAAGTGGTCGGCCTTGCCCGCATCCACGCTGATGTCACGCCCGAGCTGGCGCTGGCAACCATCGGCTCTATCACCGTCCTCGGCGCGCTTCAGGCGAGCGCCGAGGTGAAGACCGCCCTAGCCGACAGAATCAAGTAACCCCCTTTTAGGATTGAAATCATGACACTTATGAACGCTGGCGCACCGCGCCCAGCGACCGGTGACGCACGTCTTGCCGCCGCCAACGACCTTGTCCGCCGCACGCTGGCACAGCACGGGCTGATGCCTGGCGGGAACAATGCGCACAGCCCGTCGTCGCAATTTTGCGGCCAGATGCCCAAGATAGACTTCGCCTATCCTCTGCCGCGCTTTTCCGGCATGGCGCAACCCGGTGCGATGGGCCTTTTCGGGGCATCCGCCGAGCCGACAATCCCCGAAGGCGCGGCCTTTGAGGTCGGCACGTTCTCCAACGGGGCGGGCAGCCGTGACTATCGTCTTTACGTGCCGCCGAAGACCGGCGAGATCGCGGGCGTCGTGATGATGCTGCACGGCTGCACGCAAAACCCCGAGGATTTCGCCACCGGCACAGGCATGAACGCGCTGGCCCAGGCCCGTTGCTTCGTCGTGATCTATCCGCGCCAGTCGCGACGCGACAATGCTCAATCCTGCTGGAACTGGTTTTCGCGGAACGACCAGAAACGCGACCGCGGAGAGCCTGCGATCCTTGCTGGCATGGCGCAAGAGGTCGCCGCCCGGTTCGATGTCGGCGCAGATCGGACATTTGTCGCCGGTCTTTCGGCGGGTGCCGCGATGGCAGTGATCCTGGGCGAGACCCACGGCGATACCTTCGCCGCTGTGGGCGCGCATTCGGGCCTGCCTTACGGTGCGGCACGCGACGTCCCGTCCGCTTTTGCGGCGATGGGAGGTAACGCGGGGCAGCGTCTGGTGTTGCCTGCCAAAGGCCGCGCCCGGACGATCGTGTTTCACGGCACCGGCGACACCACCGTGCACCCGTCCAACGGACAGACCATCGCGCGTGACCTGCTGACGACCACGGGCGGTCAGACGATCCAGACCGAAACCATGGGCACCCGCAACGGCCGAAGCTGGACCTGCGAGACTACGACCGACACGACCGGTACCCTCCTGCTGGAGCACTGGACCGTCGACGGACTGGGCCACGCCTGGTCCGGCGGACAGCCGGCGGGCACCTACACCGACGCCAAAGGCCCTAATGCCAGTGGCGAAATGATCCGATTTTTCTTCGATACCGAAAGCAACTGATATGACCGATATGACCCTCACCTTCGATGCGGTTTCCGAACCGACCCCCGGCCCCAAGTGGCGGGCGCGCTGGGACCGCTCCTGGCCCGCTTACGAGGCGTGGTTCGTCGCCCGTGGCGGCGACGGCGGCCCCACGGCGTCCGAAAGCCGCGCGGCGCTGGAGCGGCACATGCCTGAGCTTGTGCCGACCTACGACCGTTTGGCAGAGCTGGCGGGCGGCACCGACCGGGCCAAGCAGTTCCTGTCGACCTGGTGCCCGCCGACGTATCTGGGCGGCTGCTCTCTCGCGGCAGTCGGAGACGCCGAGGACGTGCGGCTGGTGCGCAACTATGACCTGTCGCCCACGCTGAACGAAGGTCTGCTGTTGCGGACCGAGTGGACCGGCCGCGCGGTGATGGGGATGGTCGAATTCCTCTGGGGCCTGTCTGACGGGATCAACGAGACGGGTCTGTCGATCGCGCTGGCCTACGGTGGGCGAGCGGAAAGCGGTGAAGGCTTCGGCATCACCACGATCCTGCGCTACGTGCTGGAGACCTGTGATACCGTGGACGAGGCGCTGACCGTGCTACACCGGGTGCCGTCGCACATGGCCTACAACGTCGTGCTGGCCGATGCCTCCGGGGTCACGGCAAGCGTCGAGTTGTCGCCGGGTGGCGGGGCAAAGGTGATGGACAAGGCCATTGCCACCAACCACCAGAGCGGCCCGACCCCCGCCGACCGGCCCGGTTTCACACAGACCAAAGAGCGTCATGCGCATCTGTCGGGGCTGGAGACTCCCGCGCGGGATCTGGCGAAGTCGTTTCTGGAGGCCCCGCTGATCCAGACCCGCTATGGCGAGGGGTTCGGGACATTGTTCACGGCGGAATACGACCCCAGGGCCACTACGCTGGCGCTGACCATCGCGGGCGAGCGCTGGGACCAGTCGCTCGACACCTTTACCGAAGGCCAGCGGACAGCGAACTATACCGGTGGTGCGCTGACAGCCTCCACCGATGCGACGGGCGTGCGCGCGGGCATCGAATGGTCGGCCGCTGCGCGGGTGGACTGGACCCGCGTGGGCCGCGACTACGCCGAAGGGCGTGGCCGGTCGGTCGAGGCCTACATCGCGGAATACGCGTGACACATCGCCGGCCCCGGAGATCGGGGCCGGCTGCTAAGCTCCGGTGCCGCAAACAACGGCAAAGTCCATAAAAGCGGCGATCCTGAACATTGATCTGAACGGGGAGGATGTGTTCCCGCTCACTACCTTGCTTAGGGCAAACGGTGTGCCGTTCCTGTTCCACACCGGCCAT